>Ga0209207_1000491_pt1 | contig 24207 bp, 23 predicted proteins | sample SaghotsprinmetaG_FD_184140 | JGI IMG/M metagenome (GOLD analysis project Ga0209207, IMG submission 184140) | Hot spring microbial communities from South Africa to study Microbial Dark Matter (Phase II) - Sagole hot spring metaG (SPAdes) (version 3) | ecosystem: Environmental > Aquatic > Thermal...
CTTCCTGACCGGCCTTGGCCATTACGCCTACACCTATCTCACCGCCGGCCGTTTCACCAACATGAGTGCGCTGATGTTTACCGCAGCGATCCTGACGTTCCTGATCGGCATCGTCTCCGAGCAGATCGCCGCGTTGAATTACCGGGATTCGGAGCGGGATTGACGCCTGTGCGCGTTTTTGTCGCCGCGACTTCCTATCCGCGCAACGCCTTGGACTGGCAGGGCCGTTTCATTTTCGACCAGGCCGCAGCACTGGCCCGGCAGGACGTGCGCATTACGCTGTGGGCGCCGCCCGGCGACCTGCCGCAGGGCGTCGAATCGGCGCTTGCCGCTGAGGATGCACGCTGGCTCGATGCCTTGCGCAGCCGTGGCGGCATCACACGGGCCTTGCGACGCAATCCGCTCGCCGGCGCCTGGACGGGGTTCGGGCTGCTAAGGCGCCTGCGCGCCGCCTGTCGCCGCGAAATTCGCCGTCCTGCCAGCGCCGACTTTTACCTGATCGACTGGCTGCAAAACGCCCTCGCCCTGCCGGACGACGGTCGGCCGGCCGTCGTCGCCGTGCTGGGCAGCGATTTCGGGTTGCTGCGCTTGCCGGGCATGGTCGCGGCTCTGAGGCGGCAATTTCGCCGCCGGCGGGCGCTGCTGGCGCCGAATGCCGGATGGATGGCCGCACGCCTGCACGCGCTGTTCGGCGATGTGGCGCACGTCGAACCCAACCATTTCGGCGTCGACCCGCGCTGGTTCGCGGTAACGCGCTCCGCAACGCCCGGCCGCTGGCTCGTCGTCTCGCGCATCACGAAGCGGAAACTCGGCGATCTCGCCGCCTGGGGCGAGGGCCTGTTTTCGCGCGCACGACCGCTCGACCTTCTCGGCCCCACGCAGGACGCAACGACGTTGCCGGACTGGATCGTCTACCACGGCGCCACGAATCCGGACGCCTTGCGCACGCACTGGTTTCCGCGTGCGGCCGGCCTGCTCACCCTGAGCCAGCACGACGAGGGGCGTCCCCAGGTGCTGATCGAGGCGATGGCTGCCGGGTTGCCGGTTGTCGCCAGCCGCATACCCGCACATGCCGATTTGCTCCGCCACGGCGAGACCGGCTGGCTGGTCGATGATCGCGCGGCTTTCTCCGCCGCCCTCGTCGAGGCGGCCGATCCGGCCGTTGCCCTGCGCGTCGGTTCGGCCGCGCGCGCCTTCGCCAGCAAGGAAATCGGCACCTGGGACGACTGCGCGCGGCGCTACCTTGCGCAACTGGAGAGCCTGCGTGCTGCCTAGGCGCGTGTTGCTCGTCGGTGGCGCAGGGTTCGTCGGCCTGGCGCTCGCCCGCCGCCTCGCCGGGCTGGGCTGCGAAACGCACGTCCTGTCGCGACACGCCGAGCCCGGCCGGCGTGACGGCATCCACTTCCATCGGGGCAGCCAGGCGGATAAGGCGTTGGTCACTCCCCTGCTTGCCGGCTGCGAGGCGGTGGTGCATCTGGCATCGACGAGTACGCCGGGCAGCACGGCGCACGCGCCGGGCCTCGAAGTAAGCGACAACCTCGAACCGCTGGCCGCCTTTCTCGAGACGCTGGTGGCGGCCGGGCCGCGACGCGTCATCTTCCTGTCGAGCGGCGGCACCATCTACGGCAATCCCCCCGCATTGCCGGCAACGGAAGACATGCCGCCGCAACCGCTTTCCTGGCATGCGGCGGGCAAGCTCGCCGCCGAAGAACTCTGGAAGACCTGCGCGCGGCGCCAGCCGGGAACGGCGCTCGCCATCGTGCGCCCGGCCAACGTCTATGGGCCGGGCCAGCCCCTGCGCAGCGGATTCGGCATCGTCCGTACAATGCTGGAAAGGGCGCTCTATAGCGAACCGCTCGAAATCTGGGGCGACGGCAGCCAAGTACGCGACTTCCTCTACATCGACGACCTTATCGACGCCTGCTTGCGCCTGCTCGCCACGCCGAAGGCGGCGGGAATCTTCAACGCCGGCGCAGGCAAGGGAACCCGCCTGACCGAGCTGGTACGGCTCGCCGGAGAGGCGACCGGAAAGCCCATTCCGGTGGTGCATCGCCCAGAACGCGGCATCGATGTTGCCAGCATCTGGCTCGACTGTCGTCGGCTGCGCGCCGCCACCGGCTGGCGGGCGGAAACGGCGCTTGAAGATGGGTTGGCGCGAACATGGGCGTGGATGAGGACGCTCCCCACGCATTGATCGCCGTCCCGCCAGCGCCGACTTTCACCATGCCCCGCCCGCCCCTCGTCTCCGTCTGCTCCCCCACTACCACGGCATCGAGCTGATCGACGCCTGCATCGCCTCGGTGCGCGCGCAGGCGTTCGCTGCGGAGGTCGAGATCATCGTCCATGACGACGCCTCGACCAACGCTTCCGCCGCGCACATTCGCACGCACCACCCCGACGTGCGCCTGATCGAAAGCGCGGAAAACGTCGGCTTCTGCATCGCCAACAACCGCATGGCCGCCGCCGCGCGCGGCCGCTACCTGCTGCTGCTCAACAACGACGCGACGCTCCTGCCCGACGCGCTGGAGACCTTGCGCGCCGAAGCCGAACGGCTGGCCCGGGCCGGAGTGGTTCCATACCGCTTCATCCATGCCCAGACCCACGAACCCGCGATACAGCAGGTTGTAGTCGATGTGGTTGACCAACTGTCGCTCGGAGTGGATGGAGAACAGGGTCTGGATCAGGCTGGCGCGCAAAAGACGTTCAGGCGGGATCGAATCGCGGCCGGTGTCGGCGTACAGGGCATTGAGTTCGGCATCCATGCTCACCAGAATCGCGTCCACGGCCGCGCGCAGTTTGCGCATCGGGTGCGCCTGTGGGATGCGCTCCTCCAGGGTCCGGTAACTGAACAGGGCGGATTGGGTGATGTCGGCTCCACGCATGGTCTTCGCCGCTCGGGTTGCGTCCGCGCTATTTTCCCACGTTCGTCCCGCTCGGTGGCTCGGGCGGGGCGTTTTTCAACAGCCTGATCACCTGTAGGTTAGCCTTCGCTGAAACTCGCTTCGCTCGTTTCTCGGTCGCTGCGCTCCGTGCGCCTTGCACTCGGGCCGCTCGCGACGGTTTTTCGAGGCACCCCACAGCCTGTTAAGACTTCAGGGCCGGAGCAATAAGAGCGCACCGTCTGTTTTTGCATTCGGCGCCCTCCGCCGCAACGGCGCATCAGAAGGGCATTTGTGGTGGGTGCTGACGGGATCGAACCGCCGACATTCGCCTTGTAAGGGCGACGCTCTACCGGCTGAGCTAAGCACCCCGAGGAGGCTTGCATTTTACCCAATGGATCGGGTGCATGCCAGCCTGCAGCATTCAGTTCTGCGTCATTGCGACGGTTCAGTGGGTGAGCACGGCCTCGATCTCGACCGGGGCCTGCACCGGCGCCGGCGTGACCGCATCGTCTTCCTCGCGGATCGGTTCCGGCACATGTTCGAGGGCGGCGTCGAGCACCTGCTCGATCCACTTCACGGCACGGATCTCGAGGCGGTTCTTGATGTTGTCGGGGATTTCGACCAGGTCCTTGACGTTGCCTTCCGGGATGAGGACGGTCTTGATGCCGCCGCGATGCGCGGCGAGCAGCTTTTCCTTCAGCCCACCGATCGGCAGCACCTCGCCGCGCAGGGTGATCTCGCCGGTCATGGCGACATCGCAGCGTACCGGGATGCCGGTCATGGCCGACACCATGGCCGTGGTGATGGCGATCCCCGCCGACGGGCCGTCTTTGGGCGTAGCGCCTTCCGGCATGTGGATGTGCAGGTCGGTTTTTTCAAACCGGTCGCTGCGGATGCCCAGCGCCCGTGAACGGCTCCGGACCACGGTGCGCGCGGCCTCGATGGATTCCTTCATCACGTCGCCGAGCTGGCCGGTGCGGATGATGTTGCCCTTGCCGGGCATGAGGCTGGCCTCAATGGTAAGCAGTTCACCACCCACCTCGGTCCAGGCGAGACCGGTGACCTGGCCGACCTGGTTTTCCTTTTCCGCCAGGCCATAGGTATAGCGGCGCACACCCAGATATTTGTCGAGGTTCTTCGGGGTGACGCTGATCTTACCGCGCGCTTTCTTCATGGTGTGCGCGGTGACGGCCTTGCGGCAGATCTTGGCGATCTCGCGCTCCAGGCTGCGCACGCCGGCCTCACGGGTGTAGTAGCGCAGGATGTCACGGAGGGCGGCCTCGCTGACCGCCAGCTCGGCTTCGCTGATGCCGTTGTTCTTCATCTGCTTGGGCAGAAGATATTTTTGGGCGATGTGGATCTTCTCGTCCTCGGTGTAGCCGGAAAGACGGATGACTTCCATGCGGTCGAGCAAGGGCGCCGGGATATTCATGGTGTTGGCGGTGGCCACGAACATGACGTCGGAGAGGTCGAAATCGACTTCGACGTAATGGTCCTGGAAGGTGTGATTCTGTTCCGGATCGAGCACCTCCAGAAGCGCCGAGGAAGGGTCGCCACGGAAGTCCTGCCCCATCTTGTCGACTTCATCGAGCAGGAACAGCGGGTTGCGCACACCGGTCTTGCTCAGGTTCTGCAGGATCTTGCCAGGCATGGAGCCAATGTAGGTGCGGCGGTGACCGCGGATCTCGGCCTCGTCACGCACCCCGCCCAGGGCCATGCGCACGAACTTGCGGTTGGTGGCGCGGGCGATGCTTTGTCCCAGCGAGGTCTTGCCCACCCCGGGCGGCCCCACCAGGCAGAGGATAGGGGCCTTGAGCTTGTCCACCCGCTGCTGCACGGCCAGATATTCGATAATGCGTTCCTTGACCTTTTCCAGACCGTAATGGTCTTCATCGAGAATGGTCTCGGCTTGGTCGAGGGCCTTGCTGATCTTGGTCTTCTTGCGCCAGGGCAGGTTGAGCAAAGTGTCGATGTAGCCGCGCACCACGGTGGCCTCGGCCGACATGGGCGACATCATCTTCAGTTTCTTCAGCTCGGCCTCGGCCTTCTTGCGCGCTTCCTTGGGCATCTGCGCTGACTTGATGCGCTTTTCGAGCTCGTCCAGCTCGGCACCCTCCTCGATTTCGCCCAGTTCCTTCTGGATGGCCTTGACCTGTTCGTTGAGGTAATACTCGCGCTGGCTCTTTTCCATCTGCCGCTTGACCCGGCCCCGGATGCGTTTTTCCACCTGGAGGATGTCGATTTCGGTTTCCAGGAAGCCCATCAAGTGGTCGAGCCGTTCCTTGAGGTCGAAGATCTCCAGGATCGCCTGCTTCTGCTCCAGCTTGAGCGGCAGGTGGGCGGCGATGGTGTCCGCCATGCGGCCGGGGTTGTCGATCCCGGCCAGCGAGGCGAGGATCTCGGGCGGAATCTTCTTGTTCAGCTTGACGTAGTTGTCGAACTGGGCGATCAGCGCCCGCCGCAAGGCCTCGACCTCGGTGCCGAAATCGAGAGCCTCGTTGAGCGGCTCGGCGGCGCCGACGAAATGGGTGTCGAGGTCTTCCAGCGCGCTAAGACGCACCCGCTGGTTGCCCTCCACCAGCACCTTGACCGTGCCATCGGGCAGCTTGAGCATTTGCAGGATGCTGGCCACCGCGCCCACCTGGTACAGGTCGTCGAATTCCGGCTCGTCCTTGGCCGCGGACTTCTGCGCCACCAGCAGGATGTGCTTGCCGGATTCCATGGCGTTTTCCAGGGCCTTGATCGACTTGGGACGGCCGACGAACAGTGGAATGACCATGTGCGGGAAGACCACCACGTCGCGCAGAGGCAAGAGTGGCAGGGTGATGGGGGTGGTGAACAGTGTGTTTTGGCTCATGATCGGTCTCCGGCGGGATACGCCAACAATGGATCGGCAGTCAATGCGGGCCGGGCAAATCCAGCGCCAAACCCGACGCCGTCCCGGCCGCGGGGCGCCACACCTCAGCCGACGGCCTTGGCCGTATTGGCGGCGGCCTCGGAATAGATCAGGATGGGCTTGCCGTCTCCGCCGATGACCTTTTCATCCAGAACGACTTTTTCCACGTTACGCATGCTGGGCAGGTCGTACATGATGTCGAGCAGGGCATGTTCGATGATCGAGCGCAAGCCGCGCGCGCCGGTCTTGCGCTTGAGCGCGGCGGCAGCGATGGCGGTCAGCGCCTCCTCGCGGAACTCCAGCTCGGCGCCTTCCATGCGGAAAAGCTTCTGGAACTGCTTGACCAGCGCGTTCTTGGGCTCGGTGAGGATGCGCACCATGGCCTTCTCGTCCAGCTCCTCCAAGGTGGCGATGACCGGCAAACGCCCGACCAGCTCCGGAATCAGACCGTATTTGACCAGGTCCTCGGGCTCGGCCATCTTGAACATCTCGCCGACATCCTTGCGGTTGTCCTTGCTCTTCACCTCGGCGCCAAAACCGATGCCGGATTTCTCGGTGCGGTTGCGGATCACCTTTTCCAGGCCACTGAATGCGCCACCACAAATGAACAGGATGTTGGTGGTGTCGACCTGGATGTATTCCTGGTTGGGATGCTTGCGCCCGCCCTGCGGCGGTACAGCGGCCATGGTCCCCTCGATCAGCTTCAGCAAGGCCTGCTGCACACCCTCGCCGGACACGTCGCGGGTAATGGAGGGGTTGTCGGCCTTGCGCGAGATCTTATCGATCTCGTCGATGTACACAATGCCGGTCTTGGCCTTCTCGACATCGTAGTCACACTTCTGCAACAGCTTCTGGATGATGTTCTCGACATCCTCGCCAACATAACCCGCCTCGGTGAGCGTGGTGGCGTCGGCGATGACGAAGGGTACGTTGAGCAGGCGCGCCAGGGTCTGGGCCAGGAGAGTCTTGCCCGAACCGGTGGGGCCGATCATCAGGATGTTGCTCTTGGCCAGCTCGACATCGTCCTTGTCGGCATTGCCCGGCTGACGCAGGCGCTTATAGTGGTTGTACACCGCCACCGCCAGGGCCTTCTTGGCCTGTCCCTGGCCGATCACGTACTGGTCGAGCACGTCGGCGATTTCCTTCGGCGTCGGCAGCCGGTCGCTGGAGTCCTTGCCGTCCTTGCTGTTCTGCACTTCTTCGCGAATGATGTCGTTGCACAGGTCGACACATTCGTCACAGATGAACACCGACGGGCCGGCGATGAGCTTGCGCACCTCATGCTGGCTCTTGCCGCAAAATGAGCAATACAGAAGTTTGTCGTTGTCCTGTTTGTCCGCCATGATCGCCTTCCAAATACCCGAATATTTCAGTCAAGTTTACGCGCTGTCTTCGCGTTTGGCCAGCACCTTGTCGACCAGGCCGTACCTGACCGCCTCCTCGGCCCCCATGAAATAGTCGCGGTCAGTGTCGCGCTCGATCACCTCCAGGGGCTGGCCCGTGTGCTGCGCCAGCATGTCGTTCAGGCGACTGCGCAGGTAGAGGATCTCCTTGGCGTGGATTTCGATGTCCGAGGCCTGGCCCTGGAAACCGCCCAGGGGCTGGTGGATCATCACGCGGGAATTGGGTAGGGCGAAACGCTTGCCCTTGGCGCCGGCAGCGAGCAGGAAAGCGCCCATGCTGGCCGCCTGACCGATGCACAGGGTGGAGACATCCGGCTTGATGAACTGCATGGTGTCGTAGATGCCCATGCCCGCGGTCACGGAGCCGCCGGGTGAGTTGATGTAGAAGTAGATGTCCTTATCGGGGTTTTCCGACTCGAGGAACAGGAGCTGGGCCACCACCAGGTTGGCGCTGGTGTCGTTGACCGGGCCGACCAGAAAGACCACCCGCTCCTTGAGCAAGCGGGAATAGATGTCGTAGGCGCGCTCCCCTCGGCCGCTTTGTTCGATCACCATGGGGATGTAACCGAGCATCTGCGGATCCGGCATGCCGGCCAGCGGTAAAGTGGGAGAAAGGTTCGGCATCAGGCTTTACCCATCAGGTTTTCCAGGGTGGTCGACTTGTCGCTGATCTGGGCGCGTTGGAGCACCCAGGCGACGATGTTCTCCTCCAGCACCAGGACCTGCACGTCACGCAGGCGGGAGGCGTCCTGATAGTACCACGCCACCACCTCGGCGGGGTCCTCGTAGCTCTGGGCGAACTCGTCGACCATGGCGCGCACCTGGTCCGCCTCGGCCTGGATGGCGTGCTGGGCCGCCAGCGCATTGAGCAGCAGGCTGAGCGCTACCCGGCGCCTGGCCTGAGACTCGAACACCGATTCGTCGAGACGGATGTCCTGCTCCTTCATGCCACGCGCCTTGAGATCGCTGACCGCGCGTTCCAGCAAGGCACGCTGTTCCATCCTCACCAGGCCGCGCGGAACATCGAAGGGCGTGACATCGAGCAGGCCCTGCATGACCTGCTCCTTGACGCGGGCGCCAACCCGGCGTTTGACCTCGCGCCGCAGGTTGTCGGCAATCTCTTCGCGCAGGCGGGCAGGGCCGCCCTCGCGGACCCCCATGCTGGCGGCGAATGCATCGTCCACCTCGGGCAGGTGCGGCTCGTGCACGGATTTCACCGTGGCCTCGAAAGTGGCAGTCTTGCCAGCCAGCTCTTTGGCAAAATAATCCTCCGGGAAGGCGACCTCGAAGGTCTTGCTCTCGCCGGGGCGCAAGCCCACCAGGGCGCCTTCGAAATCCTTCAGGGTGCGGCCTTCGCCGAGCAGCACCGGAAAATCCCTGGCCTCGCCGCCCGGGAAGGGCTGACCCTCGACCGTGCCACGATAATCCACGTGCACCCGGTCGCCGTTCGCGGCGGCCCGCTCGACGGCGTGGTATTGCACCCGCTGCTTGCGCAGCACTTCCAGGGTGCGATCGACGTCGGCCTCATTGACGTCCACCAGTAGCCGAGTCACCTTGATTTGAGCAAGATCGCCGATCACGATCTCGGGAAATACCTCGAAGGTCGCGGAGAAACTGGCCTGATCGGCACTGGCCGGTTCGATCGCGGTGAAACGGGGGGAGCCCGCGACGTCGATCTTGCTCTCCTGGACTACGCTCATGAAACGGTTCTGGAGCGCATCGCTGATCACCTCGCCCCGCACCTCGGCACCGTAACGCCCCGCCACGACCTTGAGCGGCGCCTTGCCGGGACGGAAGCCATCCAGCTTCACGTTACGGGCCAATTTCTGCAGGCGCCGGGTCACCTCGGCCTCGATCTCCGCCAGGGGCAGATTGAGGGTCAGGCGGCGCTCCAGGCCTTGCAGGGTTTCAACGCTAGCGGACATAGATGATTCCTTATTGCCAAGATCAAGGTGAATGTCAGGGATCCGGGCGCAATCGGCCAGCGCCGGTCACGCCGGGGCGGACGGCAGGCCTCGGACGCCGGGTCCGGGAAAAATGGTCGATGATTCTAGCACGGTCGGCATGGATGCCCGCGTCGAAGACCGCACAAACCCAAACGGCTGCGACATGATGAAACGGCTGCGATATCGCGCGGTTTGGCGGATAATAAACGCAACCCTATTGCACATCGCGCCACCATGCCCCCCTCCCCATCCGGACCCATTCCGCCGACCGTGCTGGAATCCCAGGCCAGCACCCGCATCGAGCCCTTCGGCCGCCCGACCCCGGCCCGGGTGCGTGTGCTCGCGGTCCTGCTCGCCGCCCCGCATGCGCTCAGCCACGCCGAGATCGAGGCGGCATTCGCCCCCGACGAAACCCCGGATCGGGTCACCCTGTACCGGGTGCTGGACTGGCTGGAGACGAATGGCCTGGTGCACCGCATCGCCAGCGAGGACCGTGCCTGGCGCTTCAACGCCAGCGGTCCGGACAACGCTGGCCACGCCCATTTCCATTGCATGCACTGCGGCCAGGTGTTTTGCCTGCATGCGTTGCAACCGGCCTTTGCTTTCGCCTTGCCGCCGGGCTATGAGCTGGAACGGGCTGAACTCAGGCTGCAGGGGCGCTGTCCCACCTGTGCCGGGATGAAGCTTGCGGCGTCAGCCGTTTGAGCCGCCCGTGCCGTTGTCGACCGTCGTCGACTATACTATGCAACAATGTTGCACATACACAGGAGATGCCCGATGAAACAATCCGTATCCAGACTCGCACTTCTGGCCCTGTCCGCCAATCTGCTCGGCGCCCCGCCGGCGCTCGCCCACGCCGGCAAGGCACATGTGCATGGCGCCGGAAAGATGCAGGTCGTGGTGGATGGAAACGCGCTGTCGATCCGTATCGAGGCCCCCTTGCACGATCTGGTCGGTTTCGAGCATGTCCCGCGCACTGATCGCCAGCGCAGCGCGGCCAAACAGGCGCTCGACCGCTTCAACCAGGGCGAGACCCTGTTCACGCCGAGTTCGGCGGCACAATGTCGTCTCGGCTCGACCCGCGTCGAGGCGCCGGTGTTGCAAGGCGGCCAGGATACGGGCGATGGCCACGCCGACCTCGTCGCAGAATACCTTTTCAGCTGCGCCCAGCCGACGCATCTAACCGGCATGGAGGTCCGACTCGCCACGCATTTCCCGGGGTTGCGCCGCATCGATGCCGAGGTGGTCTCGGCGCGCGGCCAGCAGGCCACCCGACTCACACCGCGCATGCGCATGCTGGCCTGGTGAGCCATGACGGCGACGGCTGACGCGGTCCGGATCGAGTCCTTGCGCTATCGCTGGCCGGGCCAGACGCAGGATTGCCTGGACATCCCTCATCTTGCTGTGGCGATGGGGGAGGCGGTATTCCTGCACGGCCCGTCCGGCTCCGGCAAGAGCACCCTGCTCAACCTGCTGGCGGGCGTGCTCACCCCGAGCAGTGGGCATGTGCGCGTGCTCGATCAACCGCTGACCGAGCTGTCGGGCGCCGCGCGCGACCGCTTCCGCGCCGATCATATCGGCCTCATCTTCCAGCAGTTCAACCTCATCCCCTATCTGTCGGTCCTCGACAACGTACTCTTGGCCTGCCGTTTTTCGCCGCGCCGGCGCCAGCGCGCCGAGCCCGCGCGCGCGACGGCGGCACGCCTGCTCGACCATCTCGACCTCGATGCATCGATCTGGTCACGCCCCGCCACGGCGCTCTCGGTCGGCCAGCAGCAGCGGGTCGCGGCAGCGCGCGCGCTGATCGGCCGGCCCGAGCTGGTGATCGCCGACGAGCCCACCTCGGCGCTGGACGCCGAACGGCAGCAGGCGTTCATCGACCTCTTGCTGAGCGAATGCCGGGCGGCCGGCGCGGCCTTGGTGTTCGTCAGCCACGACCGCCGACTGGCTGACCATTTCGGCCGAGAACTCGCGCTCACCGAGCTGTCCCGCACGGAGAACGCCACATGACGCGGCTGTTTCACCTCGCCGCCCGCAGCGCCTGGAACCGGCGCGCCACCCTAGGGCTCACCCTCATCGCCATCCTCCTCGCGGTGACCCTGCTGCTCGGCATCGAACGCCTGCGCCAAGATGCACGCGCCAACTTCGCCCATTCCGTATCCGGCGCCGATCTGGTGGTGGGCGCCCGCGCCAGCCCCATCCAGCTCATGCTCTACGCGGTGTTCCGCCTGGGCGAGGCGACCCAGAACATGAGCTGGGAAGCCGCGCGCAGGCTGGATGCGCATCCGGCGGTAGCCTGGACCATCCCGATCTCGCTGGGGGATTCGCACCGCGGCTATCCTGTAGTGGGCACCCGTGCCAACTATTTCGAGCATTTCATGTATGGCGACCGGGAGCCGCTGCGATTTGCCGCCGGTCGGCCGTTCGAGGCGCTGTTCGAGGCGGTCATCGGCGCCGAGGTCGCCGCGCGTCTCGGCTATGCGCTGAATGAACGCATTACCCTGGCGCATGGCAGCGGCGGTATCGATTTCGCCCACCACGACGACAAACCCTTCACCGTGGTGGGCATCCTTGCCCGCACCGGCACCCCGGTCGACCGCAGCGTGCACATCTCGCTGGAGGCCATGGAAGCCATCCACCTCGACTGGCAGGGGGGCGCTCCGATCCCGGGGCTTTCGATCCCGCCCGAGCTGGTGCGCAAGTTCGATCTCACGCCGAAGTCGGTCACCGCCGTGCTGGTCGGCCTTCACCAGCGCGCCGGGGTGTTCGCCTTGCAGCGCGAGATCAACGATTCTCCCGATGAGCCCTTGATGGCGGTGATGCCCGGCATCGCACTCAGCCAGCTTTGGGAGATGCTGGCGGTCGCGGAACGGGCATTGCTGGCCATCTCCGGGCTGGTGGTTCTGGTGGGGTTGGCCGGCCTGGTAGCGGTGATTCTGGCCAGCCTAGGCGAACGTCGGCGCGAGCTCGCGATCCTGCGTGCGGTGGGCGCGGCCCCGCGTGAGGTGTTCATGCTGCTGGCGCTGGAAGGACTCGTGCTCACCTTGCTCGGCATCCTGCTCGGACTCGCGCTCACCACCCTCATCGCGGCCGGCCTCGGCCCCTGGCTCAGCGCACAGTATGGCCTCGCGCCGCTCTCGATCCTGCCGACGTCGCAGGAGGGCTGCTGGCTGCTGCTCGTCCTCGCCGTGGGCACCCTCGCCAGCCTGCTGCCGGGCTGGCGCGCCTATCGCCTGTCGCTGGCCGACGGCCTCACACCCCGCCTGTAAGCGGGCGTTTTTCCACCCGCACAGTCCATGCGCGCCCGGTTCACCCTCCTGCTGGCACTGCTGTTGCTTCTTGCCCAGACCAGCGCGCGCGTGCATGCAGTCGAACACTTCTCCGGCAGCGGCCACGAGGACCCTGCCCCGGTCTGCGAGCTGTGCCTCGCCCAGGCCCAGTCGGTCTGGGGCACGCCCGCCGCGCCGCAACCCGACGCCGCCTACGCGGCGCGATTCGAACACCCCGCGCACCCCATCCTGCTCGGCGCGGGCGCCCACCACGCCCTCGCCTACCACAGCCGCGCTCCGCCGGCCTGATCGTTCCCCGCCCTGCCCCTGGTTACGCGGACGCAATCCCGCCCGTGGCCTCCACTTTTTTTGCAAATCAGGAATCGATCATGCCCAGACTGAAACTCATCTCCACTGCCGTGGCGCTTCTATGTGCCTTTCCATTCTCCGTCCAGGCCGCCAGCGAGGCCGACTTCGAACGCCTGCGCGCCGAATTCGAGCGGCGTCTGAGTACGCTGCAAAACCAGTACGAAACCCGCCTGAAAGAGATGGAAACCCGGCTCGCCCGCGCCGAAGGCGAGGCCGCCGCGCAACGCGCCCCCGTCGCCCACCGGTCCGACCGGCTCGGCGAGCTCAGCTCCGGCGATGCATTCAACCCGCGCATCTCGGTGATCCTCGACGGGGTCTATTACAACGACAACAAGCGCGGCAAGGGCATGGACAACTATGCCCACATCGACGGAATCACCCATGCGCACGGGCATGACGGGCATGGCCACGCGGCAATCGAGCGCGGATTCAACCTGCGCGAGACCGAAATTGCATTCTCCAGCACGGTCAGCCCCTATTTCGACGCTCATCTTTATCTCGCCGTCGATTCCGGCGGCGGCGTCAAGCTGGAACAGGCCTATTTCGATACCCGAGCCCTGCCGGCGGGCCTGAAGCTGCGCGGCGGCAAGTTCTTCTCCGGCATCGGTTACCTCAACGAAAAACATCCGCACGAATGGGATTTCGTCGACCAGAACCTGCCCTACCGCACCCTGCTGGGCGAACATGGCCTGAACGATGTCGGCCTGCAGCTCACCTGGCGGCCACGCAACGGGCGCTGGCACACCCTGCTTGGGACCGAGTTCATGCAAGGTCGCGAGCACCATTTCGTCACCGGTGGCATGGAACTTCCACACGATGTGGAAGGGATCGGCCATGGCGAAATGGCCCCGGGCAAGGCCGGGCCGCGCCTCATCACCGGCTTCGCCAAGTTCGCGCCCGACCTGGGTGAGAACCACGCCCTCCAGTTCGGCCTGTCCCATGCGCATGGCCGTCAGTTGCAAGAGGTGCATGACCACCGCGCCGAGGATCCCGCCGCCAAAGTGCACGGCTTGCAGGGCACGGGCGCATTATGGGGCGCGGATCTGGTGTACAAGTTCGATGCCCCCAGCGCTTACGGCGTCGGCGACTTCACCCTGGCCGCGGAATACCTCTGGCAACGCAAGGACCTGGCGGTGGCCTACCACCAGACCAATGCGGCGGTCATCGGCGCGCCGCGCAAGTACACCCAGGACGGCGCATACGTGCAGGGCGTGTACGGTTTCGCACCCCACTGGCAACTCGGCCTGCGCTACGACGTCACTGGGCTCACCAACCAGCTCGATCGTGGCACCTCGGTTCGGGAATGGGGCAAGTCCGAGCGCTGGTCGATCGCATTGACCCGCCACCTCACCGAGCACTCCCGCATCCGCCTGCAAGGCTCGACCGCGAACCTCTGGGGGGACGGCAACAAGGCACGGGTGAACCAGGTGTTCCTGCAATATCAGCACAGCCTGGGCAGCCACGGCGCACATAAGTTCTGAGGAGGATGCCCATGCTGCGCATTTTCATGCTCTGGCTGCTCGCCGGACTGCCCCTGCACGCCTGGGCGCTCCACGTAACGGCCACGACCGCCAGCATGGGGCTCCTGGCGCGCGAGATCGGGGGCGAGACGGTACGGGTCACCGTGCTGGCCCCCTCCGACCGCGATCCGCATGCCCTGCAGGCGCGGCCCTCCATGATGCGGGCGCTACGCGATGCGGACCTCGTGGTGGCCGTCGGCGCCGAGCTCGAAGCCGGATGGATGCCGGCGGCGATCGGCAATGCCGGAAATCCAAACATCCTGCCCGGTCGCATCGGCTATTTCGAGGCGGCCGCTCAGGTCCCCCTGCTGGAGGCCGGACAGCCCGCCGACCGTGCGCGGGGCGACGTGCATCCGATGGGAAATCCGCACATCCACCTCGATCCGCAGCGCATGATCCGCGTCGCGCACGCCCTCGCGGAACGACTGGCGCGCATGCGGCCAAACCAGGGGGAAGCCTTCCGCGCCCGCGCGGAAGGCTTCGAGCGTACCGTGAGCGCGCGCATGCCGCACTGGCGCGCCCGAGCCGAGCACAGCCCGGGTGCGGTGCTGCACCACAAGGACGGGCTCTATCTGATGACTTGGCTGGGCCGGCCGGTGCTGGGCTATCTGGAGCCGGTGCCGGGTGTGCCGCCCACGGCCGCGCACCTGGAACGGCTCGCCAGCACGTTGCAGGGCCACCACGGGGTGGTGCTGCGCGCCCCCTATCAGCCGGCCCGGAGTGCCGAATTCCTGGCCCGCCGCCTAGGCTGGGAGGTGCGCGTCGTGCCGATGGAGCCGCCCAGCGCGGGCCGCGTGACCGATTACCTGGGCCTGATCGACGCCTGGGTGGATGCCCTGGCGTCGGCGGGACGCTGAATTGCCCCCCCTGCTGCGTCTCGATCGTCTGGTGGCCGGGCATCTGCACCCGGTCACCCGGCCGATCGATCTCGAACTGGGGCGCGGCGAGATCATTGGCCTGTTCGGCCCGAACGGGGTTGGCAAATCCACCCTGCTCGCCACCCTCCTGGGCACCGCCCGCATCCACGCCGGCGAACTGTGGCGGGCCGATGGCCTGCGTCTGCGCTACCTGCCGCAACGGCCCGAGCGCCCGGGCGACGCACCGATCTCCGGGCATGAGTTCCTCGCCTGGCTGGATGCGCGCCGGCTCGATCCGCCGCAGCGTCTGGCGGCCTGTCTCGATCGCCGCATCGATCACCTGTCGGGGGGCGAATTCCAGCTGCTTTGCCTATGGGCCACCCTGGCCGGCGATGCCGACCTGGTTCTGCTCGACGAACCCACAAACCATCTCGACTGCGCCCATGTCGAACTCGCCGCCGAGGAACTGGCCGCCGGCCAGGAACAACGTGGAACCCTGCTGGTCAGCCACGACATCGAGTTCCTGCATCGGGTGTCCACCCACCTCGTCCACCTGCAATGACAAACCTGTTTCTGATTCCATTCCTGGCCGGGCTGCCGCTGGCCCTCGCCCTGCCCCGCCTCGGCCAGCTCTTGCGCATGCGCGATGAAGGACTGGCCGCCCTTGGGCTTGCACATTTGGCCAGCGCCACGGCACTCGCCGGCCAGGCCGCGCACCTTCCCGGTGTGCTCGGTGCCCCGCTCGGCGCCCTGCTCGGCGGCGCCGCCAAAGCCCTGCTTGGCGCACGCGGCAACGGCGCATTCGCACTAATGATCCTCGCGGGTTGGTGCGCCACCCTGCTCATCGCCAGCAATAGCGCGCTGGGCGAGGCGCTGGCGCACGCACACATCGAGGGGCAGCTGTATTTCGCCGGCGTTGCGGAACTCATCGCCGCGCTGAGCGTCAGCCTTGCCATGCTGCTTGCCCTGCCCTGGCTGACACCGCGTCTCGTCCGGGCGCGCCTGTTTCCCTTGCACGAGACGGCCAACCGCATGCCGGCCTGGCGCTGGCACCTCGGATTCGACCTGCTGGCGGCGCTCGCCATTGCCATCGCCACCGCCACGCTCGGCCTCATGGCCGCGTTCGCGCTGGTGTTCGTACCCCCCTGGATCGCCCACCGGCGGGCCCGAAACTGGCGCCATGCCAGCCGACTTGCGGCCGGAATCGGGCTGACCGCCTACGTCCTCGCCTTCGCCACGGCGCTGGCTTTTGACCAGCCCTTCGGCCCGCTCCTGGTGCTGGTTCTGCTAAGCTTGCTGGGATTGAGCGCGATCCCCGTCGGCCTACAATCGCGCCCGAATCCTTGACGGAGAACACTGTGAAACACCTGATCGCCGCCCTATTGACCCTGTTGCTTGCCGCACCGCCCATCGTCACGCCGAGCCAGGCGTCCGAATTCCGGGTTGGCGATCGCCTGAAAAGCGGAGCCGCCCCGGCGCGCAGCAGCCGGGTACAGGAAATCACCTGGGACGATCTGCTGCCGGCGGGCTGGGACCCGCTTGAAATGGTCAAGGGCCTCAACCTCGATGCGCTCGACGACAACGACCCGCGCGCCATCGAGGCCATGAACAAGCTCAAGGCCGCCTGGCAGAACGCGCCCAGCAACCACGCCATGGCGGGTCGAAACGTGCGCATCCCGGGCTTCGTGGTGCCGCTCGAATTCGGCCGCGACCAGTTGCGCGAGTTTCTGCTGGTGCCTTACTTCGGTGCCTGCATCCACGTGCCGCCGCCGCCCCCGAATCAGGTCATCCACGTGGTATTCCCGCAGCCGGTCAAGGTAAAAAGCATGCAGGCGGTCTGGGTGCAAGGCACCCTGGAGCTGGCCAGCAAGAAATCGCACCTGGGCGATTCGAGCTACCGCCTCAACGCCGCCCAGGTCGAACCCTATCGGGAAAAGCGCTGACTCGCCTGCAATGAAAACCCGCCGCCTGCCTGCATTTCAGCTCGACGGGACGCCTTTCACCCAGAACCCCACGCCCTTGGCGAGGAATTCGTCGGCCGGCACGTAATGCGAGCCATCGCAGGAGAATGTGAGGCCGACGATGCCGTTGAAGATGTTCAAGGTGCCTGAACGCAGGTAGAGCATCTCGTCCATGAAGCGCAATGCGCGCAGGTTGTCCAGAATGGGGCTGATCTGTGCCTTGCCGACCAGCGCATCCGCAGGATAGGGCCGGGTCGGGTAGGCGAGACAGATGTCCGGGTCGGTGAGCGCGTCGAGATCGAGCAGGCGATAGCGCAAGGGGTCGTCGATGCTCCAGATCACGGCGCGGCTGCTGGAGAAATGCAGCATGACGTGGTACACGCCGTGCTCGCACATCAGCTCAGTGAGCACCGACAGCACGGTGTCAAGCTGGGCATCCAAGGCGCTTTCGGAGCGGGTCTGGTGGAACACCGCCCCGCGTATGGCAGGGTCGCCGCGAATCTGGCGCCATTTCCGCGGTTCGTCGTACAACTCGCGGGAGATGGGCAGGTCGCGCAGATCGAAATCGGCGCCGATGAAGCCGAGCACCTGCCACAGCGGTCCCCGCACCAGTTGGATGGCGGTGAGCGAGGGGCGCTTGGCGCGCTGGCTGATGTAGGCCTGCGAGAGCAAGAAACCATCGCTGGGCACCACTTCGCGCATGTAGGGTCGCCGCGAGCGATCGCGGCCGAAATCGGCATGAATCACACCCTCGCGCGACACCGTGCCGGTGATCTGGATGGCATCGGTGCCGAGCGCGTAAAGGAACTTGCAGCCGGGGAGGTTGCGCATGCCCTCGATCAAGGCGGATTCGAGCGCATCACGCTCCTCCCAGCGATGCGAGCAGACCGTGGCGATGCGGGTGAGCGGTGCGGACAACAGTTGCTTGAGCGCTTCGCGCTGGCGGGCAATGCCGGCCTGCCAGGAGGATTCCGGCGTATCGTCCGGTTCGGCAGTATCAGGAGTATCCATACAGACACTATTGCAAGGGACCGGCTTGAAATTGTAACGGCCGGGAATGCATTCTATGCCTCCCAGTCCATCCAGTTCGAGCCCATGCCTTTCGGTTTGTTCATCATCGGCGACGAAATCCTGTCCGGCAAACGTCGCGACCGCCATTTCGACGCGGTGCGCGAGCGGCTTGCCGCGCGTGGCCTGCGCCTGGCCTGGGTGCAGTACCTGGGCGACGATCGGGAACGGCTGGCGGATGCATTCAGGCACAGCTTCGCAGGCCGCGAGGCGGTGTTCAGCTGCGGGGGGATCGGCGCGACGCCGGACGACCACACCCGCCAGGCGGTGGCCCTGGCCCTCAACCGGCCGCTGCGGCCCCACCCCGAGGCGATGCGGCTGATCGCCGAACGCACCGCCGAGGTCGGACTGGAGCTGTCCCCGGGGCGGCTGGCCATGGGCGAGTTTCCCGAAGGCGCAGCGTTGATCCCGAACCCGATCAACCGTATCCCCGGGTTCCGGGTCGGGACCCACTGGTTCGTGCCTGGATTTCCGGAAATGGCCTGGCCAATGCTCGAATGGGTTCTGGATACGCACTACCGGGACCGTTTCGGCCACGAGCTGGAGCCCGAACGCGGCTTGATCGTGCGCGGCCTGGCGGAAGGCAGCCTCACCCCGCTGATGGAGACGATCGAGCGCGAGCACACCGGAGTGCGGGTATACAGCCTGCCCCGCCTGAACACGCAAGCCCCAGGCCGCTACGAGATCGACCTGGGTGTGAAGGGAGCGGCTACGACGCTGGATGCGGCCTATGCCGCCCTGCGGGACGGGGTGCTGGCCCTGGGCGGCAAGATCGAGGAAAACCACAGCTGAAGCGGCGACAAGCCAAAATCCGACCTGAGAAACTCGGCCGCATCACAGAGTCAAAGAGAACACGTAGGGGGCCTCGAATAACCTGCTGCGCGCCCCGATTGCTGCGTTGCGCGGAGCCGGCCTATCCTCCCCGGGAATGCATGCGACGGCGGTAGGGGTGGGTGACCTTGACCTCGCTTGCCGGCCTGCGCGTCTCGTGAGCGGGTCTGCGTGACTCGCCGCCCGGCGCGGCGCGTCCGCTCTCGGCCAGGCCGCACCATTGCATCAGTTTTTCCACCTGTTCCGCTTCCAGCTCCAGGCGCATGCCACGCTTCAGGCGGGGCGGCATGGCCACCGGACCGAAGCGGACCCGGATCAGGCGACTGACGGTGAGGCCGATGGCTTCGAACAGGCGGCGCACCTCGCGGTTGCGGCCTTCCTTGATGACCACCCGGTACCACTGGTTGGCGCCCTCCCCGCCCTGAGCCTCGATGCTCTCCAGACGGGCCTCACCATCCTCAAGGGCCACGCCACGGGTGAGTTGCTGCATCTGTTCGAGCGAGAGTTCACCCAGAACCCGCACCGCGTATTCGCGCTCGACCTCGTACCGGGGATGGGACAGACGGTTGGCCAGGTTGCCGTCGGTGGTGAAGATCAGTAGGCCTTCGGTGTTGAAGTCGAGACGACCGACCGAGATCCAACGCTGCCCCTTGAGCCGGGGCAGGCTGGTGAACACCGAGGGGCGGCCTTCCGGGTCGTCGCGCGAGACGATCTCGCCCTCCGGTTTGTGGTAAAGCAACACCTTGGGCAGGGTGTCTTTCCATTCCAGCCGCACCGGCCGGCCGTTGACCTTGACCACGTCGCCGGGCCGGACGCGGTCGCCGATCCGTGCGGGTTCGCCGTTGATGCTCACCCGGCCCTCGCCGATCAGGGCCTCCATGTCGCGGCGCGAGCCGATGCCGGCGGCGGCAAGCATCTTGTGCAGCTTCTCGCCGTTGGTGGGAGAGAGTTCGGCCGGCACCTTGATCGGCCGACCGAGATAGGAAAGTCTTGGCATGGTTATGGTTCTCCGGTTTGTTGGTGTTGGTCGGATGTTGGGGATTCGGATTCAGGTTCGATAGGCTCGACCTCACCGAGTTCCAGGCGGGTTTCGCGGGCGAGCTCGGGCAATGGCGGCAACTCGGCCAGGGCGCGCAGATTGAGGTCGCCGAGGAATTTTCGGGTGGTGGCGAACAGGGCCGGCCGGCCGGGTACGTCGCGGTGGCCGACCGCCTCGATCCAGCCGCGATCCTCCAGGGTCTTGATGATCTGGCTGTTCACGGCCACGCCGCGGATTTCCTCGATGTCACCGCGGGTGACCGGCTGGCGGTAGGCGATGATGGCCAGGGTTTCAAGCACCGCGCGCGAGTATTTCGGCGGTTTCTCCGGGTTGAGCCGGTCGATGTAGACCTGGAACTCGGGCCGGGTCTGAAAGCGCCAGCCCTCGGCCACGCTCACCAGTTCCACCCCCCTGCCCTGCCAGTCGGCGCGCAACTCCTCCAGGCTGATGCGGATGAAGTCGGCGGACAGTTCGGCCTCGAACACCTTTTTCAGGGCGCCGATCGAGAGGGGCTCGCTGGAGGCGAGCAGGACCGCCTCCAGGACGCGCTTGACCTCGTCAGGATGGACAGGGCTCGGTGCGGGCATCGGCGAGGCGGGCATGGATGGGCGCGAACGGTTCGTTCTGGGTCAGGTCGATCAAGCGCTCGCGCACCAGTTCGAGCAGGGCTAGGAAGGTGACGATCAGCTCGGGACGGCCGGCCTCGATCCGGAACAGCTCGGCGAAGCCCAACCAAGGGCGTTCCTGAAGCATGCGCAGGATGCGGCTCATGTGTTCGCGTACCGACAGCTCCTGCTTGCCGACGCGATGATGGCGCTGCATGCGCGCCCGCTTCAGGATGTCGTTCCAGGCGGCGATCAAATCGTCGCCCGACACCTCAGGCAGGCGCTGGCGGCTAACCCGCTCCAGCCACACCGAAACCGGCTGAAAGTCGCGGCCGAGCTGGGGCACGCGGTCGAGCTCGCGCGCCGCCCGCTTGATCTGTTCGTACTCCAGCAGGCGGCGCACCAGTTCGGCGCGGGGGTCGCGCTCCTCGCCCTCCTCGACCCGTTCCGGCCGGGGCAAAAGCATGCGCGACTTGATCTCGATCAGCATGGCCGCCATCACCAGGTATTCGGCGGCCAGCTCCAGATGCTGGCTACGCATGGCATCGACATATTCCATGTATTGTGCGGTGAGCTCGGCCATCGGGATGTCGAGCACGTCGATGTCGTTGCGCCGGATCAGCCAGAGCAGGAGGTCGAGCGGTCCTTCGAAGGCTTCCAGGATCACTTCCAGCGCCTCGGGCGGGATGTACAGGTCGCGCGGCAGCTCCAGCCAAGGCTGGCCCAGCACCCGCGCCAGCGGCTCGGCCGCCTGGGCGGTCGCGGCGGACGGATCCGGGCCCATTTCGGCCGGGTCGACAAGCGCCTCGTTCATGCGCCGAACACGATCCGCGCCACGTCCTTGTAATGGCGGACGAAATGCGGCGTCAGCCCGGCCCGGACATAGTCCGGCAAGCGTTCATAGTCGGGCTGGTTGGCCAAGGGCAGGATCAGCTCATGGACGCCGACCTGGCGGGCGGCGATCACCTTCTCGCGCACACCGCCGATGGCCAGGACCTGGCCAGTCAGGGTCAATTCACCGGTCATCGCCAGCGGTCGGGCGATCTTTTCGTTGCGTGCCAGGGAGAGCAGCGCGGTGGCCATGGTGATGCCGGCCGAGGGGCCGTCCTTGGGCGTGGCGCCCTCCGGCACGTGCAGGTGCACGAATGCGGCGTCGAAGAATTTTGGATCGCCCTTGTAGGTCTTGAGATGGCTGGAGATGTACGAATAGGCGATTTCGGCCGATTCCTTCATCACCTCGCCGAGTTTGCCGGTGAGCTTGAAGCCGCGGTTGAGGGTGTGTACCTTGGTCGCCTCGATGGTCAGCGTCGCCCCGCCCAGCGCGGTCCAGGCCAGCCCGGTGACTACGCCGACGCCGGTGTTTGGCTTTTCGGGCAGGCGCGGCGGGGCGTCGAGTAGGATCTCGATGTCGTCCACGGTGGCATGCACCTTGTCCGCTTCCTGGCGCACGATCTTCACCACCGCCTTGCGCACCACCTTGCCGAGCTGCTGTTCGAGCTGGCGCACTCCGGCCTCGCGGGCATAGCCTTCGATGACGCGGCGGATGGCCGCATCGGTAATGCTGACCTGGGCCCGGGTCAGGCCAGCCTTCTTCACCTGCTTAGGCCAGAGGTGGTGCCTGGCGATGGCGAGTTTTTCCTGGGTCAGATAACCGGACAGGCGGATCACCTCCATGCGGTCGAGCAAGGGGCCGGGAATGGTGTCGATCTGGTTGGCGGTGCAAATGAACAGCACCTTGGACAGGTCGAAACGCACATCCAGGTAGTGGTCGAGGAATTCGGCGTTCTGCTCCGGATCGAGCACTTCCAGGAGCGCCGAGGCCGGGTCGCCGTGATAGGAGGCGCCGATCTTGTCCACTTCATCGAGCATGATGACCGGGTTCTGGCTCTCCACCTCCTTGATCGCCTGGATGAATTTGCCCGGCATGGCGCCGATGTAGGTGCGGCGGTGCCCCTTGATCTCGGCCTCATCGCGCATGCCCCCCACCGAGAAGCGGTAGAAGTTGCGCCCCAGCGCCCCCGCCACCGAGCGGCCGATGGAGGTCTTGCCCACCCCCGGCGGGCCGACCAGGAGCAGGATGGAGCCCGCCACCTCGCCCTTCATGGCGCCCACGGCAAGAAATTCGATGATGCGTTCCTTGACGTCGTCCAGTCCATCATGGTCGCGGTCGAGGATCTTGCGCGCCCGGTCCAGGTTGAGCTTGTCCTTGCTGTATTTTCCCCAGGGCAGGCTGGTCAGCCAGTCGAGGTAGTTGCGGGTGACGGTGTATTCCGGCGAGCCATGCTCCAGACCGGAAAGCTTGTTCATCTCTTCGCCGACCTTCTTCTCCGCTTGCGGCGGCAGCTTGAGTTTGGCGATGCGCGCCTTGTACAGCTCCAGGTCGGAGGTCCGGTCGTCCTTGGCGATGCCCAGCTCCTGCTGGATGGCCTTGAGTTGCTGGCGCAGGAAAAACTCGCGCTGCTGCTGAGTCATCTTCTCTTCCACCCGGGCGCGGATCTGGGTCTGCAACTTGGCGACCTCCAGCTCCTTCTTGATCAGCACCAGCACCTTCTGCATGCGCCGGCGCAGGTTGACCGCCTCCAGCACCTCCTGCAGCTTTTCCTTGGGCGCGGTGGTGAGGCTGGCGGCAAAATCGGTGAGCAGGGCCGGCTCGTTGGGCGAGAAGCGGTTGATGAAGAACTTCAGCTCTTCCGAATAAAGCGGATTGAGCGGCAGCAACTCCTTGATCGCGTTGATGATCGCTAGCGCATAGGCCTTGATCTCCTCGCCGCTGGTGGCCTGGCGGGTTTCCGCCACATATTCCACCCGGGCCACGAAAGGCGGCTGGCCGGAGATCCATTCCTTGACCCTGAAACGGGTCATCCCTTCGGCGACGAACTGGATCTTGCCTTCGGCGCGCATGGGATGGTGCATGCGCACCAGAGTACCGATGCCATAGAAGTCGTCCGGCTTGGCATCGTCCGATACATCGCCATGCACCACCACCAGGCCGACCAGATGATGGCCAGTGTCGCCGATCTGCTTCACCGTTTCCATCCACGGCCCTTCGTTCATGATCAGCGGCAGGGTCTGGGCCGGGAAGAACGGCTTCTCGGTCATCGGCAGGATGTGGATCGTGCTCGGCAGCGGCTGCGCCGGCAACCCCCTCTTGTCAGTGTGCTTGGCCTGGGCTTCGTCGTGACTGGCATCGACGATTTCGCCTTCGATCGGCTCGTGTTCTTCCTTGCCGGACTCTTCTTTATCGGACATATCGTGTTTGACTCATGCGAGGGTTGAACCCAGATTTTCCATTCGGACGCGGGAAGGCGCGAAACCCATGATCGAGGCGCGCGTGACGGTCGCAGGCGAGCCTGAACAGCTCGCCGAGAAGCCACGCGCAAGCTGGCCGATCCTGGGCGAGCAAGGCCCGCGTAGGCCGCGAAGCCGCATCTGCAAGCACTTCTATCGTCCTCTGGCACAAAGCGACCGAAGGCATGGGCCGGTCTAACAGGCTGTTGAAAAACGACTGCGGTGGGCCATCGGCTGTGTTGCGCGGTGTGGGCTCCGGCCGCTTCACTTCAC
>Ga0209207_1000492_pt1 | contig 24197 bp, 19 predicted proteins | sample SaghotsprinmetaG_FD_184140 | JGI IMG/M metagenome (GOLD analysis project Ga0209207, IMG submission 184140) | Hot spring microbial communities from South Africa to study Microbial Dark Matter (Phase II) - Sagole hot spring metaG (SPAdes) (version 3) | ecosystem: Environmental > Aquatic > Thermal...
AGGCGGGCGGCGTGATCGTCTATCCCTTCGAACCGACGCATCTGGCCGACATGGTGCGCTGGATGCAGCGCTATACCGACGACCGGGCGGAAATGGATCTGGCCGACGCCTCGCTCTACTGGCTGGCCGCCGATACCGGCGTCACGACCATCATGACCATCGATCGCAAGGACTTCGAACGTTACCGTCTGCCGGATGGCCGGAGCTTCGAGATTGTCTGACTTCTCCTCCGGCCACCTCGCCGCCGCGGACCGCGAACTCGTCGCCGGCGTGCTCGCGGGTAAGCGTCGCGCGCTGGCGAAGGCCATCACGCTGGTCGAGTCGAGCCGCGCCGACCACCGGGAGCGTGCCGCCGCCGTGCTCGACGCGCTCTTGCCGCACACGGGCAAGAGTCTGCGCATCGGCCTCACGGGCGTGCCGGGCGTCGGCAAGTCCACCTTCGTCGAGGTTTTCGGCCTGCACCTGATCGCGCACGGACTGAAGGTCGCGGTGCTCGCGGTCGATCCTTCGTCCTCGTTGTCCGGCGGTTCGATCCTCGGCGACAAGACGCGCATGGAGCGGCTCGCACAGGATACGCGCGCCTTCGTGCGTCCGTCGCCGTCGGCCGGCGCCTTGGGCGGCGTGGCCGAGAAGACGCGCGAGGCGCTCTTGCTCTGCGAGGCCGCCGGCTACGATGTCGTCATCGTCGAGACCGTCGGCGTCGGGCAAAGCGAGACGGCGGTGGCCGGCATGACCGACGTCTTCGTGCTGCTCGTGCTGCCCAACGCCGGCGACGATTTGCAGGCGATCAAGAAGGGCATCATGGAGCTGGCCGACGTGGTGATCTTCAACAAGGCCGACCTCGACGCCGTCGCCGCCGAGCGCGCTGCGCAGCAGATGCGCGCGGCCCTGTCCCTGCTGCACCCGGCCTCGCCGTACTGGCGGCCGCCGGTGCTCGCCACCAGCGCGTTGCGCGGCGAGGGCATCGACGCCGTCTGGCAGACCTTGCAGGATTTCCGCCGCACGCTGACCGGATCGGGCGAGCTGGCCGAAAAACGTCGCCGCCAGTCGCTCGACTGGATGTGGCAGCTGATCGATGCCGGCCTACGCCACCGCTTCCGCGAGCACCCGGCCGTGAAGGCGACCCTGCCGGACGTGCAGGCCGCCGTGGCCGGCGGCGGCACGACGCCCACGGCGGCCGCGCAGCGCCTGCTGAACCTGATGAACCGGTATTTCTGAATTCCCGTAGGAGACGTTCCATGCACGAAATCATCGAACAACTGGAGAAGAAGCGCGAGCTGGCGCGCCTCGGCGGCGGCCAGAAGCGCATCGACGCCCAGCACGCCAAAGGCAAGCTCACCGCGCGCGAGCGCATCGAGCTGCTGCTCGACGAAGGCAGCTTCGAAGAATGGGACATGTTCAAGGAGCACCGCTGCACCGACTTTGGCATGGCCGAGAACAAAATCCCGTCGGACGGCGTCGTCACCGGCTATGGCACGATCTGCGGCCGCATGGTGTTCGTCTTTTCGCAGGATTTCACCGTCTTCGGCGGCGCGCTGTCCGAGGCGCACGCCGAAAAGATCTGCAAGATCATGGACAAGGCGATGCAGGTCGGCGCGCCGGTGATCGGTCTGAACGATTCGGGCGGCGCGCGCATCCAGGAAGGCGTCGCCAGCCTGGGCGGTTATGCCGAAGTCTTCCAGCGCAATGTGCTCGCTTCCGGCGTCATCCCACAGATCTCGCTGATCATGGGCCCGTGCGCCGGCGGCGCGGTGTATTCGCCGGCGATGACCGATTTCATCTTCATGGTCAAGGATTCTTCTTACATGTTCGTCACCGGCCCGGAGGTGGTGAAGACCGTGACGCACGAGGAGGTGAGCGCCGAAGAGCTTGGCGGCGCGCTCACCCACAGCACGAAGTCCGGCGTCGCCGATATGGCCTTCGAAAACGACGTCGAAGCGCTGCTGATGCTGCGCCGTTTCTTCAATTATCTGCCGCTCAACAACCGTCAGAAGCCGCCGTTGCGAGCGACGCACGATACCGCCGATCGGCTCGATCATTCGCTCGATACGCTGGTGCCGGACAATCCGAACAAGCCCTATGACATCAAGGAACTGATCCTCAAAGTCGTCGACGATGGCGATTTCTTCGAGCTGCAACCCGAGCACGCCAAGAACATCGTCACTGGATTCGCGCGCATGGAAGGCGCGACGGTGGGCATCGTCGCCAACCAGCCGATGGTGCTCGCCGGCTGCCTGGACATCAAGAGCTCGATCAAGGCGGCGCGCTTCGTGCGTTTCTGCGATGCCTTCAACATCCCCATCGTCACCTTCGTCGATGTGCCGGGCTTCATGCCCGGCACGGCACAGGAGTATGGCGGAATCATCCGGCACGGCGCCAAGCTGCTTTACGCCTACGCCGAATGCACGGTGCCGAAGATCACCGTCATCACGCGCAAGGCTTATGGCGGCGCCTATGACGTCATGGCCAGCAAGCATCTGCGGGGAGACGTGAATTTCGCCTGGCCGAGCGCGGAAATCGCGGTCATGGGACCGAAAGGCGCGGTCGAAATCATCTTCCGCGAAGAGAAGAACGACCCGGCGAAGATCGCCGCGCGCGAAGCCGAATACAAGGCCAAATTCGCCAATCCTTTCGTCGCCGGCGCGCGCGGTTTCATCGACGACGTCATTCAGCCGCACGAGACGAGAAAACGCATCTGCCGTTCACTCATCATGTTGCGTGACAAGAAGATCGACAATCCGTGGCGCAAGCACGGCAACATTCCGCTGTAAGGATCGGCCATGTTCAAGAAAATTCTTATCGCCAACCGTGGAGAAATCGCTTGCCGTGTCATCAAGACCTGCCGCAGGATGGGCATCCAGACCGTCGCCGTCTACTCCGAAGCCGACCGCGACGCGCTGCATGTCGAACTCGCCGATGAGGCCGTCTGCATCGGCCCGGCGCCGTCGAAGGAAAGCTATCTGGCGATGGATAAGATCATCGCCGCCTGCACGGCAACCGGCGCGGAAGGTGTGCATCCGGGCTATGGCTTCCTGGCGGAAAACGAACGCTTTTCGCGGCGGCTCGAAGAGGAAGGCATCGTCTTCATTGGTCCGAAGCATCAGGCCGTGGCGGCGATGGGCGACAAGATCGCCTCGAAGAGGCTGGCCATCGCCGCCGGTGTCCATGTCATCCCCGGTTACAACGACCCGATCGCAAGTGCCGAGCAGGCGGTGCAGATCGCGCGCGACATCGGCTACCCGGTGATGATCAAGGCCAGTGCCGGCGGCGGTGGCAAGGGACTGCGCGTCGCCTATGACGACAAGCAGGCGCGCGAGGGCTTTGCCTCCTGCCGCACCGAGGCGGCCAATGCCTTTGGCGATGATCGCGTGTTCATCGAAAAATACATCGAACAGCCACGCCATATCGAGATCCAGGTGCTGGGCGATGCGCACGGCAACCTCGTCTACCTGCACGAACGCGAATGCTCGCTGCAGCGCCGCCATCAGAAGGTGATCGAGGAAGCGCCCTCGCCGCTCGTCGACGATGCGCTGCGGCGGGCGATGGGCGAACAGGCAGTAGCGCTCGCCCGCGCCGTGAACTACCAATCCGCCGGCACGGTCGAGTTCGTCGTCAACGGCAAGGACAAGTCGTTTTACTTCCTCGAGATGAACACGCGGCTGCAGGTCGAGCATCCGGTGACCGAGATGATCACTGGACTGGATCTGGTCGAATGGATGATCCGCATCGCCGCCGGCGAGCCGCTCGGCTTCAAGCAGCAGGACATTCGCCTCGATGGCTGGGCGATGGAATGCCGCATCAATGCCGAAGACCCGTTCCGCAACTTCCTGCCCTCGACCGGCCGCCTGGTGCGCTTTTTGCCGCCCGTCGAAGGCCTTGGGGTGCGCGTCGATACCGGCGTCTATGAAGGCGGCGAGATTTCGATGTATTACGACTCGATGATCGCCAAACTGATCGCCCACGGTGCGACGCGCGATCAGGCCATCGTCCGCCTACGCGAGGCGCTCAACGAGTTCGTCATCCGCGGCGTGGCGAGCAACATTGCCTTCCAGGCGGCGCTGCTCAAACACCCGGCCTTCGTCGCCGGCGACTTCGATACCGGCCTCATCGCCCGCGACTACCCGCGCGGCTTCGATGCCGCCGATGCCGTGCATGATGACCCGGCGATGCTGATCGCCGTCGCATCGGCCGTGCATCGCCAGTATCTCGAACGCAGCGCCTCGATCAGCGGCCAGATGCCGGGTCACGAGCATCGGCCCGGCGAGGATTTCGTCGTGCTGCTCGGCAATGGCCAACACGCCGTGAAGGTCAAGGCGGCCGACGGTGGCTGGGACGTGCGTTTTGCCGGCAACGACTACCGCGTGCGCAGCAACTGGCGCTTTGGCGAGATTCTCTATCGCGGCACACTGAACGACCGGCCCTTCTGCATGCAGATCGAGCGCGTCGGTCTCACCTACCGACTCTTCCACTGGGGCACGGTGGCCGAAGTGCGTGTCTTCAGCCGACGGGCGGCCGAGCTTTATGCGCTGATGCCGGTCAAGGCGCCGCCGGATCTGTCGAAGTTCCTCCTCTCGCCGATGCCCGGATTGCTGACCCAGCTCCTCGTCGTACCCGGCCAGGAGGTCAAGGCCGGCGAGGTGCTGGCACGCATCGAGGCGATGAAGATGGAAAACGTACTCAAGGCCGAGCGCGACTGCATCGTCGACAAGCTGCTCGCCAGCCCCGGCGATTCGCTGGCCGTCGATCAACCGATCGTCGCCTTTCGCTGACGATGCCCGACACGAGGAGCCCATGGCCGATGATGTGATCATCAATGCTACGGCACACTCGCCGCTGCATCGTGCCTTGCGCGCCGCAACGCACACCGCACACCACCAGCTCGACCATCATCCGCTGCTCGCGCCGCTCGTCAAACCGACACTGACGCTGCACCACTATAGGCACGCGTTGCAGGCGCTGCTCGCGGTGCATCAGCCGCTGCAGGCGGCGCTACGTGCCGACTTCGCCGCCTTCGCGATCGACTACCCACTCATCGACCGCGTCGCGCTGCTGTGTGCCGATCTGGCTGTATTGAAAGTCAGCCCAACCGGCACGGCGTCGGCACCGCTCGCCTTAGGAAACGCTGATGAAAGCGGCGAGCGGGAGGAAGCAGGAGGCGCGCGGCGCTTAGCGACCGCAGCCGATCAAGTAGATCGGCGAGGGAGCGAGCACCGCGCCACGCCGCGATGCGCCCGCGCAGCAATTTATTCAGCGTTTCCCTTACCGGCAGCCGGCAGCGAAGCCACGCTCATCGGCCGGCTCTATGTCGTCGAAGGCTCGCGTCTCGGCGGCCGCTTCATCGCCCGCGCCCTGCAGCAGCGGTTGGGACTGACGGCCGCGAACGGCGCTGCCTTCTTCAACGAAGGAGGCGAAGTCCGCATCGACCGCGACTGGCCGGCCTTCTGGCGTCTGGCCGAGGGCCAAGCCGCTTCAGCCGAGGCCATCATTGCCGGCGCGCTGGCGACGTTCGCCTTCATCACCGACGCCCTCGATGCTTACGCACACACCGTGGTCGTTCGCTGAGCGCCGCGCGCCTCCTGCTTCCTCCCGCTCGCGGCTTTCTTCAGCGTTTTCTTACACCGATCGGGGGGCGATTCAAAGTGGTCGCCGGTCGAGGCAGGGCGCCGTGGGAACGTGCTGGCCGGCAGATCTGGATGCCGGGGACAGGCGCTCAGAGCGCAGCCAGGCGCGACTTGGCGAGCGGCGGATTGCGGGCGAAATAGCCGCGGATGCCGCTCAGGATGGCCTCGGCCATGCGGTTCTGGTAATTCTCGTCGGTCAGGCGTTTCTCTTCCTCCGGATTCGAGATGAAGGCCGTTTCGACCAGGATGGAAGGAATGTCCGGCGCCTTGAGCACGGCGAAACCGGCCTGTTCGACCTGCGGCTTGTGCAAGGTATTGATGCGCCCGAGTTCGCCCAGCACGGCGCGGCCGAGCTTGAGCGAGTCGTTGATGGTCGCGGTCTGTGACAGATCGAGCAGCGTGCGCGCCAGGTGTGGATCGCGCGCCCCTTTCAGATTGACACCGCCGATCAGGTCGGCGGCGTTCTCCTTGTCGGCCAGCCAGCGCGCCGCCGACGAAGTGGCGCCATTTTCGGACAGCACGAACACCGACGAACCACGCGCCGTCGGCTTGATGAAGGCATCGGCGTGGATGGACACGAACAAGTCCGCCTGCACGCGGCGCGCCTTATGCACCCTTTGCTGCAGCGGCACGAAGTAGTCGCCATCGCGCGTCAGCATCGCCCGCATGTTCGGCTCGGCGTCGATGCGCGCCTTGAGCCGTTTGGCGATCGACAGCGTGACGTTCTTCTCGTAGCTACCGCCATAGCCGATGGCACCGGGGTCTTCGCCACCGTGGCCTGGATCGATCGCGACGGTGATCAGGCGGGTGACGACCGGCTTCTCCGGCGACCTCCGTCCCCCCGCTTCTTCGGGGGAGACAGGCACCGCCGGCTTGTCGAGCAGAGCCAACAACGGATCGGGCGCTTCGAGCGGATATAGATCGAGCACCAGGCGGTGACCATAGTTGCCAACCGGCGTCAACGTAAACACCTGTGGCTGGATCTCCGTCTTGAGTTCGATGACCAGCCGCACGACGCCGGGCCGGTTGCGGCCAGCGCGAATCAGCTTGATGTAGGGGTCGCTGGCGACGATCTTTTCCGGCAACGCCTGCAGCACCGAGGAAAACTCGATGCCTTCGAGATCGACGACCAGACGCTCGGGATCCTTGACCAGCAGGTGCGAAAAACGCACCGGCCGGTCATGTTCGAGCGTGATGCGCGTGTAATCCTGCGCTGGCCAGACGCGCACGGCGACGATGTTGACGAGACCGGATTGTGCCGCTTGCGCGGACGCAGGCAAGAGCAGGCTCAACCCGCCGCCGAGGGCATAACGCAGCAGGTCGCGCCGGCCACAGCGACGGTCGAGGAAGTTCGCAGGCAGTGCAGGCATGTTTCCCCCCGTTCCCCGTGGGCCGCCAAGCAGGCTTGGCGGCCATCGCCCGCCAGGACCAGTTCGATTTCCAGATCCGCCGGTGGCAGATGTGGCGCAGCGCGTGCCGGCCATTCGATGAGCCGGATGCCCTGGCCACGAAAATATTCGTCGAAGCCGGCTTCGAGAAATTCATCTGGACTGTCGAAGCGATAGAAATCAAAATGATATATTTGGAACCTAGAAATAACATAAAGTTCCAGCAAGGTAAAGCTCGGCGAGCGCACGCGGCCGGTAAAACCGAGAGCACGCAGGATTCCGCGCACCAGGGTCGTCTTGCCCGCGCCTAGGTCGCCGTGCAGATAGACGGTGAGATCGGGCACGAGACAATCGGCCAGGGCAGCAGCCAAGCTCAGCGTTTGTGCCTCCTCGGCCAGCGTCAGTGTCAAAGCGCCGGTGGATGCTTCGCCCGACGGCGCAGGCCCGGCGGGCGTGGCCGCGGCGCCGCTGCCAGCAGGCTGCGGCTGATCGGGCGCAACCAGCGCGCCGCCCGGCGGCGGTCTGTCGAGGCAAGGAGCGCTCATCGTCATCGGGGGAAAGGGGAAGCGTTGATCGACGGGCAGACGCTCAAGACGTTGCTCCGCCAGTGGAGCCGCGAACTCGGTTTCAGCCACATCGGCATCAGCAGCGCGGCAGCGATGGAGGATGCCGGCGCGCGCTTGCTGGCGTGGTGCGCTGCCGGTCGGCATGGCACGATGGATTATATGGTTGCCCACGGCAGCAAACGCTGGCGACCGTCCGAACTCGTGCCCGGCACGCGCAGCATCCTGGTGCTGACGATGGACTATCTGCCAGCGGGCGCGCCGCCCGATCACGCCGAGGCCGCGATCATTGCCCGCTATGCCTGGGGGCACGACTACCACACCGTGCTGCGCCAACGGCTGAAAAAGCTGCTGGTCCGGATCGAGGAGCACACCGGGCCAAGGCGGGCGCGCGTGTTCACCGACTCGGCCCCGGTCATGGAGGTGGAACTCGCCTGCCGCGCCGGGCTTGGCTGGCGAGGCAAGAACACGCTGCTGCTGTCGCGTCATGGCTCCTGGCGCTTCCTCGGCGAAATCTTTCTCGATCTCGAGCTGCCGCCCGACGCAGCCGTAACCAGCCACTGCGGTCGCTGCACGGCCTGCCTCGATGCCTGCCCGACGCAGGCTTTCATCGGTCCCTATCGCCTCGATGCCCGCCGCTGCATCTCCTACCTGACCATCGAGCACGCCGGCAGCATTCCCGTCGAACTGCGTGCCGCGATCGGCCAGCGCATCTATGGCTGCGACGACTGCCAAACGGTTTGCCCGTGGAACCGACGGGCAGCGACGACAGGCGAAGCCGATTTCGCCCCGCGCCTGGACGCCGATGCGCTGTGTTTACCCGCGCTGATGCACTGGAGCGAGGCGCAGTTCCTCGAACGCTTCGCCGGCAGCCCGATCCGGCGCATCGGCTTCGAGCGCTGGCTGCGCAATCTGGCGGTCGCGCTGGGCAACGCACCACGCTCGGACGCCGTGCTGACGGCGCTGACTTTGCGCGCCAATCATCCTTCGCCGCTGGTGCGGGAGCATGTCGCCTGGGCTCTGGCCCGGCAAAGCCAGATAAGGAAATGCTGAACAAATTGCTGCGCGGGCGCATCGCGGCGTTGCGCGCTGCTCGCTCCCTCGTCTTCATTGATATGCCTAGGTCGCTGCGCTGCGTGCGCCGTGCGCTGCACCCCGCTCGCGGCTTTCTTCAGCGTTTCCATAATGGAAAAACCGCCGCTGACGATTCCTCGTCGGCGGCGGTTGTTTGGCCGCAAGGCCGACGCTACGGCGCCGGCAACGAGCGGGTCGGGTGATCAGCGCAGACCCGCGATGTAGTCGGAAACGGCCTTGATCTCGGCATCCGACATCTTTTCTGCCACCATGCGCATCATTTTGTTCGGATCGTTGGCGCGCTCGCCGCTACGGAAGGCTTTCAGCTGGGCCTCGATGTAATCGGCAAACTGGCCGGCGATGCGCGGATACTGCGCCGGCATACCGGATCCATTCGGGCCATGACAGGCCGCGCAGGCCGCCAGGCCCTTGCTGGCATCGCCGGCGCGGTAGATTTTCTGCCCGAGCTCGATGGTCTCGCGGTTCTTCGCCACCTCGCCGACCAATTTCTGGCTGGCGAAATAAGCGGCAAAGTCACGCATCTGTTCCTCGGTGTAGGGCGCGATCATGCCGTTCATGATCGGATTGACACGTTCCGAGCGACCACTCTCCCCGGCCTTGAAATCCTTCATCTGCTTGAACAGATATTCGGCATGCTGGCCGGCGAGCTTGGGATTGGCCGACGACGGGCTGTTGCCATCGGGGCCGTGACAGGCAGCACAGACGGTCGACGCGATCGGCTGGCCGCGGGCCGCATCGCCTTTGCCTTTGGCCGGAGCCGGTCCGGCGGCCGAAGCCGCGGCGCTCAGCGCCACGAGTGCGAACAAAAGACTGGAACGCTTGATCATGTACAGACTCCGATGGATGATCCAGGCCGGATCGTGGGAGATGGAAATCGCCAGAAAAACCGTTGCAGCAAAAAATCTTCCGGACAGGAAGCGCCACGGCCAGCGCCGGCCTGCAGCGAAAGGACGGAAAGACGCCAGGATGGCCGCGCCATAAACGTGCTATTCTAACCTAGTTTATCGCCTGTCCACACAGCCCCGATGCTTCCCGCTCCTCCCGTCGCCGGATCAGGCAACACCGCCCCCACCGCCGTCCGCGCGCCGGTCGACGCCGCGAAGGCCGGGACGCACGGACTTTTTCGCCATGCCGAATTCGTGATTTCGGTGGCCGATCCACGCCGCATGCCGCCGGCCAGCGGGCCGGAAATCGCCTTTGCCGGCCGCTCGAACGCCGGCAAGTCCTCGGCTATCAACGCCCTCGCCGGGCACACGCGCCTCGCCTACGTCTCCAAGACGCCGGGCCGGACGCAATTGCTCAACCTCTTCCGCCTCAAATGCGGCGCGACGCTGGTCGATCTGCCGGGCTATGGCTACGCCGATGTACCGGAAGCGGTGCGCCGCCAGTGGGCGGACATGATCGAAGGCTATCTCACCCGCCGTGAGGAGCTGGCCGGATTGGTGCTGATCGTCGATGCCCGACGCGGACTCACCGACCTCGACCGCCAGCTGATCGCCTGGTTCACCCCCAGCGGCCGGCCGATCCACTGTCTGCTGACCAAGGCCGACAAGCTCGCCCGTCAGCACCAGTGCACCATGCTGCGCGCCGCGCTCGACGAACTGCGCACCATCGCTCCCTGGGTCAGCGCCCAGCTCTTTTCCAGCCTGAAGAAGACCGGCATCGACGAAGTCGAGCGCACGGTCGGCAGCTGGCTGACCGCGCTGCGTGCGCCGGCGCAGGACGAGCCCGGATGCGGGGCATGAAGCGCTGTGACTTCCTCGTCCGGACGAGACGCGCCGCATCGACACGCTGATCGTCGGCGCCGGCATCGGCGGCCTGTCGGCAGCCTGGTGGCTGCAACGCCCGGGGCACGACGACTTCCTCATCGCCGAACTGGAAGCGGCGCCCGGCGGCAATGCCCGCAGCAGCAGAAACGAATATCACCCGTTTCCCACTCGGCGCCCATTACCGGCCGCTGCCGGGCCCGGAAGCTACCTACGTCCGCCGGCAGCTGAGGAAACGCTGAAGAAAGCCGCGAGCGTGATGAAGTAGCTGGCGCGCGGCGACCGCACCCTATCAATAGGTTAGGCGAGGGGGCAAGCACCGCGCAACGCGCCCGTGCAGCCATTTTTTCAGCGTTTCCCCAAGCCTGATCGCCCCGCCGGCCAACACGCCCGGCACACCGCTGGCTCGGGACAACGTGCTGCATGGCGCCGCGGGTCTGGTTTATGTCGTCGCCATGCATCCGCCGCTGCGCAGCGCGCCTGCCGGACCGACCGTGCTAACCTGGTATCGCGCTTTCCCCGGCCAGCCCGAGGCAGCACGTGCGCTGCTGCGCAGTGCCTCGCACGGCGCCAGGGCTGCGACCATCCTCGATGAGCTGGGACGCTCTGATGCCGACCTGCGCGATCTGACGTCGCGCATCGACCTGTATCGCTAGCGGCTAGCCAGCTCCGGCTGGGGTCGGGTGTATTTCGCCCATACCGATGTCTCAGGGCTGCCGCTGTTCGAGGAGGCCAATTGGCAGGGCGTGCAAGCCGCCCGCCGCGTGCTGGGTGGACACTGATCGGCGGACGCCGATCGGCAACCAGCGACGCCGTGCCCATCGGGCTGACTTTCGCAGCTGGTATCAGCACTGCTCCCAGGGCAGCTGATCGAAACGCCAGCCGTTGAGCGTACCACGATGATGATTGTCGTCCAGCTCACCCTCGAAGCCGTGCAACACATTGTAGACGCGGGTAAAGCCAGCCGCCTCGAGCGCCCGGCCGGCATCGACCGAGCGGTTGCCGGAACGGCAGATGAGCACGACCGGCCGGTCATGGACATGGCCCGCCAGTTTCTTCACTTCGCCGACGAAGTGCGGATTGATCTCCCAGTCCGGTCCGTCGTTCCAGGATACATGCAATGCGCCCTTCGGATGACCGACGAAGAGGAATTCCATCTCGCTGCGGCAGTCGATAAACAAGGCCTTGGGATTTTCCTGCAGGAATTGCGCTGCCGCCTTGGGGGTCAGATGCTCCATGACTCGTTCTCCTTCTGGTTGATCCGGATGAGCCGCCACAGAAAAGTGCACAGGAGGAGTGCCCATGAGAAATGCACGCGAGCGGGGCACCCCGTGGCGTGTGACGCTCAATCCATAAGTTTACCAGATGACAGTATCAGATTTGATAATTTAGCTTCAGGCGCTGCTGCAGAGACTTTGCCTGGCGCAGCGCCTCTTTGAGGATGCGCCGATCCAGTTCGTTGAGTCGGCCGACGTAAACCCGGTTGTCGCACTTCTGACCTGCGGCTGCCGCGCGGTGCTGCTGGCGCAAGCGCAGCAACTGGATGAAGTTGAAGGCTTCGATCATCGCCTCGGTCTGCTCGCCCAGCCCACCCGGCAGGCTGGCGCTCTCGCGCAGGCGGCGCACGGTCGAGGCGGCCGGCAAGCCATGCGCCAGCGCCAGCACCCGCGCCGCATCGACGAACAGGCGGGCGCCGGATTTCTTCAGGTCGATGTAGGCTTCGCCATGCTCGTCGGTCTCGGTCGAAAAGTCGCGGATCAAGCCGAGCGGCGGCACGACGCGCAACGCATTGATGGCCAACATCTTCTGAAAGGCCTGATCGGCGCGGCTGAAGCGGAACAGATGGGCGTGCATGCGCTCGGCCAGGTCGAGCTGGCCATACAGGGGACGAAAGTCGAAAAAGATCGTCGCATTGAGCAAGGCTTCGGGTTGAGGATTATCGATCCAGTTCGAAAAGCGCCGCTGCCATTCGCCCAGCGTCAGGCACCACTGCGGATTACTGGCCATGATGTTGCCCTTGCACAGCGGAAAACCGCAGCGGTCGAGGTCGGCATTCACCTCGGCGGCAAACGCGAGCAGGCGCGTGCGCCGGGTCTCGATCCCGCCATCATCGGCGACGAAGACGATACCATTGTCCTGATCCGTGGATAGCGTCTGCTCCTCGCGTCCTTCCGAACCGAAAGCCAGCCAGGCCCATGCGATGTCTCCCAGGGCATGGTGGCGCAAGCGCAGATCGAGGATGCGTCGCGTCACCGCGTCGTTGAACGACGAGATGAACAGCGTCATCTGCTCGGCGCCGATGCCCTGGGCGAGCATCTGGAAGGCGAGCTGACGCACATCGCCCAGCACGTTCTTCAGTACATCGACGTCCTCGGCGGTGTCGATGGCGCGGCGCAGATGGCCGATGCCGGCGCGCTGACAGGCGCCGAACAGGTCGCGTTGTGAGACGACGCCAGTGAGCACGCCGTGTTCATCGACGATGAGCAGATGACGGAAACCGTGCGTCGCCATCGCGAAAGCCGCTTCCGAAACGGTAGCGGTGGGCGGCAGCGCCACCGGTTCGCGCGTCATCGCCTCGCTCACCGGCTTGTCGAGCGGGATGCCACCGAGCACGATGCGGCGCACGACGTCGGTCTGGGTCAGCAGGCCGAGCGGCGCCCCGGCTTCATCGACGATGGCGACCGAGCCGGCGGAGAACTTGCCCATCAACTCGATGGCTTGACGGATCGTCGCTGTGGGCGGCACGCTGATCGGGGCACGCTGCACCAGCGCGCTCAACGGCTCATCGATGGCCATGGGTTCGATGAGGGACGGGTCGGGTAGGACGGTGCTGGAAGTCATGGAGGTCGATCCTGGACGGAAAAACCAAGCATCTTAAGGCCAAGACAGGGCCTTCGCTCCATTTTCATGCTGCAACGCAAAAAGCCCCGCGCGCGGCGGGGCTGAAGGCAACAGCCGAGGTCCATGACGGACGCGGACCTCGCGGGCCTGACGACACAGGACGGCTGTCGACGACGCCCGGCAACGGCAGCAGCCGATGCGTCGTCGTGCGTGGGCTTACATGTCCATGCCCATGCCGCCCATGCCGCCCATGCCACCCATATCGGGCTTGGCCGGCTTGTCTTCGACCAGTTCGGCGACCATGCAATCGGTGGTCAGCATCAGGCCGGCGACCGAAGCGGCATTTTGCAGCGCGGTGCGCGTCACCTTGGTCGGATCGAGCACGCCCATCGATACCATGTCGCCATATTCACCGGTGGCAGCGTTGTAACCGAGGTTGCCGCTGCCTTCCAGGACTTTGTTGACCACCACCGACGGCTCGTCGCCGGCATTGGCGGCGATTTCACGCATCGGCTGCTCCAGCGCGCGCAGCACGATCTTGATGCCTGCATCCTGGTCGTGATTGTCGCCCTTGAGTGCACCGAGCGCTTGACGAGCGCGCAGCAGCGCAACGCCCCCACCCGGCACGATGCCTTCTTCGACCGCGGCGCGCGTGGCGTGCAGCGCATCTTCGACGCGCGCTTTCTTTTCCTTCATCTCGACTTCGGTCGCAGCACCGACCTTGATCACCGCCACACCGCCGGCCAGCTTGGCGACGCGCTCCTGCAGCTTCTCCTTGTCGTAATCCGAGGTCGCTTCCTCGATCTGGACACGGATCTGCGCCACGCGCGCCTTGATCGCCTCTTCCTTGCCGGCGCCATCGATGATCGTCGTGTTTTCCTTGGCGACTTCGACCTTCTTGGCCTGGCCCAGGTCTTTCAGCGAAGCTTTTTCCAGCGTCAGACCGACTTCCTCGGCAATCACTGTGCCGCCGGTCAGGATGGCGATGTCTTCGAGCATGGCCTTGCGACGGTCGCCGAAGCCCGGGGCCTTGACTGCGACGGTCTTCAGGATGCCACGGATGTTGTTGACCACCAGCGTCGCCAACGCTTCACCTTCGACGTCTTCGGCGATGATCAGCAGCGGCCGACCGGCCTTGGCCACTTGTTCGAGGATGGGCAACAGGTCGCGGATGTTGGAGATCTTCTTGTCGTGCAGCAGCACATAGGGATTTTCCAGAACGGCGATCTGCTTGTCCGGATTGTTGATGAAATAGGGCGACAGATAGCCGCGGTCGAACTGCATGCCCTCGACCACTTCCAGTTCGTTCTGCAGGCTCTTGCCATCCTCGACGGTAATGACGCCTTCCTTGCCAACCTTGTCCATCGCCTCGGCGATGATGTCGCCGATCGACTGGTCGGAGTTGGCGGAAATGGCACCGACCTGGGCGATCTCCTTCGACGTGGTGCAGGGCTTGGAAATCTTCTTCAGCTCATCGACGATGGCGATCACGGCCTTGTCGATGCCGCGCTTCAGATCCATCGGGTTCATGCCGGCGGCGACATACTTCATGCCTTCGCGGACGATGGACTGGGCCAGCACGGTGGCGGTGGTCGTGCCATCGCCAGCGACATCGGAAGTCTTGGACGCCACTTCCTTGACCATCTGGGCGCCCATGTTCGTGAACTTGTCTTTGAGCTCGATCTCTTTGGCCACCGAAACGCCGTCCTTGGTGACGGTCGGGGCACCGAAGGAACGCTCCAGCACGACGTTACGGCCCTTCGGACCGAGGGTGACCTTGACCGCATCGGCCAGGATATTGACGCCAGCAACCATGCGCTCGCGGGCGGAATCGCCGAACTTGACTTCTTTCGCTGCCATATCGTGTATCTCCTATGCTTTCTGTTTGGGGCCGGTAGCTGACCGGTTTCAGGCTTCGATGACGCCCATGATGTCTTCCTCGCGCATGACGAGGAGCTCTTCGCCGTCGACCTTGACGGTCTGGCCGGCATACTTGCCAAACAGCACGCGGTCACCGGCCTTGACGGCCATCGGACGCACGCTGCCATCGTCCATGATCTTGCCGTTACCGACGGCGATGACCTCGCCCTGATCGGGCTTTTCGCCGGCGGTGTCGGGAATGACGATGCCGCTGGCGGTCGTACGCTCGGCTTCGACGCGCTTGACGATCACACGGTCATGCAAGGGGCGAATTTTCATGTAGCTACCTCCAAGTAATCGAACGGGAAACCCTGCTAATGAGCCTCTCAGCGGTGCGACGGCGAGACCTTCGCTGTTAGCACTCATCAGCGGCGAGTGCTAATGGTAGAGGCTGGAAAGGCGGATTTCAAGAGGCGGGAAGGAGAAAAAGTTTTCCGCCGCGAACCAGTCGACCGATCGATCGACAGTCCGCGGCAGCCCGATGGCGGGGCGCCGAGCGGCGATGCGATCCGCTGCGCGAAGCCACCCCGACCCTGCCGCCATGCCCATCGGGCTGACTTTCGTCAAACGCGGGCACGCTGCGCCGACATCGGCCTTCGTCTATCTATCGCGGCCCGCCGTGCGCGGCACGACGCATCGGTTTTTGCCATGCGGGAAATGTCGTACGCGGCATCGGGCGCAGCGCCCGGCGCTGTATTCCGGCTCGCCGCTTTTTCCGCGTTCTCCCCAGATCTTCGACCGGTCGGCCGAAGACTCGGCCTCCGGCCTGTTTTCCGCTTTGGAGCCGCTGAATGAATTGTTGCGCGGGCGCATCGCGACGTTGCGCGGTGCTCGCTCCCTCGCCTATCCTTTTGGTAGGCTGCGGTCGCTGACGCGCCTCCTGCTTCCTCCCGCTCGCGGCTTTCTTCAGCGTTTCCTTTGGCCATGCCCTCTGCCCTCGTCTGGTTCCGCCGCGACCTGCGGCATTTCGATCACGCGGCTTTGAGTGCCGCCTGTGCCGCGCACTCGGCGGTGTATTGTGCCTTCGTCTTCGACACCGACATCATCGCTGCGCTGCCGCGCGACGATCGCCGCATCTCCTTCATTCACGCCGCGCTCGCCGAGCTGGATGCAGCGTTGTCGGCGCATAGCGGCGGGCTGATCGTGCTGTATGGCCGGGCGGTCGAAGAAATTCCGCGCCTGGCGGCGCGGCTGGCGGTCGACGAAGTGCATGCGGCGCGCGACTACGAGCCAGCGGCGCTGCAGCGCGATGCGCATGTAGCACGAGCACTCGCCGAAAGTGGCCGTCGCCTGTGCCTGCACAAGGATCAGGTGCTCTTCGAGACCGACGAAATCGTCACCGGCGCCAATCGACCGTATGCCGTCTATACGCCCTATCGCAACGCTTGGCGCGCACGCCTGCAACGCAGCGGTCCGCCGGCAGCGCTGCAACCCCGCCTGGATCGGTTGCGCCCGCCGCCGGAAGGACGTCTGCCGCCGCTGGCAGCCATCGGTTTTCGCGCCGTCGAGTGTGGCTTGCCGACCGGCATGAGCGGCGGCGCACGCCTTCTGGACACTTTTCTCGCGCGTATCGATCGCTACGCCGAATGGCGCGACTTTCCCGCCCTCGCCGCCACTTCGCGGCTGTCGGCGCATCTGCGTTTCGGCACCGTCTCGATCCGAGCGCTGGTGCGCGAGGCATGGATGCTCCCGGGCGAAGGCGCGCACAAATGGTTGGATGAGCTGATCTGGCGCGAGTTCTATCAGATGATCCTCTGGGCGCGGCCGGATGTCGTCGATCGCTGCTTCAAACGCGCCGGCGACGCGCTGCGCTGGGAAGATGACGAGGCCGCCTTCCTCGCCTGGCGCACCGGACGCACGGGCTATCCGCTCGTCGATGCGGCGATGCGCGAACTCGCTGCCACCGGCTGGATGCACAACCGGTTGCGCATGGTCTGCGCCTCCTTCCTGTGCAAACATCTGGGCATCGACTGGCGACGCGGCGAGGCCTACTTCGCCAGCACGCTGCTCGACTACGATCTGGCGGCCAACAACGGCGGCTGGCAATGGTGCGCTTCGACCGGCTGCGATGCCCAGCCTTATTTCCGTATCTTCAACCCAGTCAGCCAGTCGGAAAAATTCGACCCACGCGGCGAATACCTGATACGCTGGCTGCCCGAACTCGCCCTTTTGCCGCCGCCGGCCCGTCATGCGCCTTGGCGTCTTGCGCCGGTCGACGCCGAGGCCTATGGCTTCCGTCTCGGGCGTGACTATCCGGCGCCGATCATCGACCATGGCGAAGCGCGTCAGCGCACGCTGGCACGCTTCGCACTCCTGGCCGATGAACGCGATGCTTGAGTGCGGCAGCCGTCAGCCCCGTTTTCACGGGCGATGGCTGATACGAATCGAGGAGTCACGATGAAGCTGCCGTCGTCCGCCGTGCTGGTCGCTCTGACTTTCGCGCCCGCCATCGCCGCCGCTTCGCCGCCTCTGAGCGCGGCCGGGCTGGAGGACTGGCGGACCTATCGGCAGGCCCTGCCGGCAAAAGCCTTCGCCATCGCCCCCGGCGGCGCCTGGGGCTGGAGTGCGGCGCAAGCCGACCGCGAGACCGCTCTGGCCGAGGCATTGGCGCGTTGCCAGGCGGCGACCCGCCAGCGCTGCCTGCCCTATGCCATCGACGAGCGCATCGTCTTCGATGCCGCTGCCTGGAATGCCGCATGGCGCGCCGAGCCGCGGCGGGGAGCGACGCTGCGCACCGGCACCGATCTGGGCGAGCGCTTTCCCGATCTCGCCTTCACCGACCCACAAGGCCGTCGCAGCCGGCTGTCCGCCTTGCGCGGCCAGATCGTGCTGCTGCATTTCTGGGCGTCCTGGTGCGGCCCCTGCCGGCACGAACTGCCCGAACTGCAGAAGCTCTACGACGCGCTGCGCGACCGGCCGGACATCGCCTTCGTGCTGCTGCAAGTGCGCGAACCGATCGAGGCGGCACGCCGCTTCGCGGCGGCGCAGGGCCTGACACTGCCGCTCGCCGACTCGGGCGTACGCAGCGCGGATGAGGGCGAACTAAGGCTGGCCGATGGCCGACGCGTCGCCGACCGCACGCTCGCCAGCCGCTTCCCGAGCAGTTACGTTCTCGATCGGGAAGGCCGAGTGTTGTTTCACCAGGCCGGTGTTGTGCCCGCCTGGGCTGAATATGCCTCGTTGCTGCGCACCACGGCCAATCATCGGCGAAAACACAATTCGAGATAAGAATTTTTTGGTTATCGCCACTGGAAAATGTGACAAAAATTCCAGCCATCGTCCGGCAGCCGCTGCGATTACCCGACCAACAACCCATCAGACAGGAGATGACCATGCCCCACCCGCTCGCCTAGGCCTACTCGCTCATCGCGCTGGCCACAGCGTCGTCGATCACCGCCGTTCCGGCTTCGGCCTACGAAGGGGACATCAGGCGTGGCCGCCTTTACTACCGCCAGATTTGCACGGCATGCCATCAGGACATGACCAAAAAGACCATCGCCCCGAACGAGAGGACCAAGGCGCAGTGGGCCGCATATCTAAAAGCCGACCAACACGACAAGACGGGCAAGTCGAATCCTTCGCTGAAGTACTATCTGTCCAAGGAATACCGCGCCAGCATCAAGGCGACGAACAAGGTCGCCACCGGCTGGCGAACGTGCCCGATGCCGAGATCCAGGCCGACATGGCGGCCTGGGTGGCCTATGGCGCCAAGGATTCCGACACCGCCGCCGGTTGCAACTGACGCGGCGATGAGCGGCAACAGCTGGCGCGCCGGCCTGCGCGCGGATCTTCAGGCCGTCTTCGTCGAACAGTGGTCGCCCTATCTGGGCATGACGCTGCTCGTCACCCTGCTCACCGCGCTGATGATCTCCGGCCAGTTCTGGGGCATCTTCGGCGGCCTGAAGCTATGGGGCGACTGGTTCAATCAGCTCATCGGCCTCGGTAAAGTGCTCGGCATCAAGAGCGAACTGGAAAGCCCGCTCATGCACCGCATGTCGCTGATGAACCTGGCGCTCATCCTCGGCGCCTTCGCCGCCGCCTGCCTCGCCGGCCAGTTCGCGCTGCATCGCGCGCCGAAGCTGGAGTATGTCTGGGGCGCGCTCGGCGGTAGCCTGATGGGCATCGGCGCCGCACTCGCCGGCGGCTGCACCACCGGCGGATTCTTCACGCCCATCGTCCATTCCTCGCCCGCTGGCTGGGCCATGGGCCTGGGATTGATCGTCGGCGCCGTCATCGGCCTCAAGCTGCTGTTATGGACACTGGAGCACTTCCAGTGGGGCACGCAGGCGCCCGCGACCGGCGGCGATGCCTTCTGGCTGGCGCTGCGGCCTTGGATCGGTCTGTTCGCGCTCGCTGCCGCGCTCTTCTGGACTGCGAGCTGGGCCCATGCGGAAGATGCGCGCCTCGTCACCCGCTCGATCCTGATCGCCGTCGGCTTTGGCTTCGGCTTCGTCATGCAGCGCGCTCGCCTATGTTTCGCACGCGGCTTCCGCGAGCCCTTCATGACTGCCGAAGGCGAGATGACCAAGGCCATCCTCTGGGGGCTGGCGCTGGCCATGCCGATCGCGGCGCTGATCTTCGAGAAGAAGTTGCTCGATCCCTTCGTCGCCATCCCGCCAACCTTCTGGTTCGGCTCGCTCACCGGCGGCCTGCTCTTCGGCATCGGCATGATCTTCGCCGGCGGCTGCGCTTCCGGCGCACTGTGGCGCATGGGCGAAGGCCATCTGAAGCTCTGGGTCGCCGGCTTCTTCTTCGCCTGGAGCGGCTCGACCTTCAGCGCCATCGCCCGTCGCTGGGATCTGCTGACCGCCGAACAGAACATCGACACGATGCTCGACGAAACGCGCGTCGGCGCCCAGGTACATCTGCCCTTGGTGCTCGATGGCTGGGGCTGGGCCTTGCTGCTCTCGTTCGCGTTGCTCGCGCTGTGGTATCTGTTCGTGCGCTATAACGAATCCACCGAGAAGTTTACGGTGCTTTGAATCGGCTTGGCTCGCCGCAGCCGACCCCATCCTGCCCTACCCCTGGAGACCTGCTCATGACCCGTCGCTCATCGCACCACTCTCGCGCCTGCTCGTCATTGCCGCTGCGCTCGCCGCGCTGATCGCCGTGCCCACCGGGCTGACTTTCGTCGCTCCGGCGCTTGCGCCCATCGCCGTGGCACAGGCCGCGCCGCCCGCAGCCAAGGAGGGCTGGTACAAGAACATCGCCGATACCGAGTTCGTGCTCGAAAACGCGCAGATTCCACCCAAGAAAGGCGTCGTGGTCATCGACTCGCGGCCGGCGGCGCGCCGCTACGACATCGGCCACATCCCCGGTGCGATCAACATCCCCGACAGCCAGTTCGACAAGCTCACCGACCGGCTGCCGGCCGACAAAAACACGCTGCTGCTGATGTACTGCGGCGGCCAGTGCAGCGGCGGCGCAGCGCTGCATCATGCCCCGATCATTCGGCATCGCCGGTCTGGCGCATCTCGATTTCGCGCCACAGCGCATGACCGAGCGTTTTCCAGATCGGGCCGCCGTGGGCGAGCATGCCTTCCTCGGCGCTTTGCGTCATGACGGTCAGCATGAGCTGCATCAGGCCATACAGTTCGATGCGGGCGTGCAGTTCGGCATCCTGCTGGCGCGAAGGGACGCTCGCCGGCGGATGCCAGTCGAGTGCCTGTGCCGCCAGCGTCCGCATCTGCGCCGCGTCCTGCCAGTCGATGCCGAGCACGACACCGAGACGGGCAATGGCGCGTTCGATGTCTTCGATTTCCTTCTGGAAATGCTCGAAGCCGCTCATGGCGCTCTCCCTGCGCCGAGCAGCGGCGCCAGATAACGGCCGGTGTGGCTGAGCGGCGCACGCGCGACCTCTTCCGGCGGACCGCAGGCGACGATGCGCCCGCCGCCAGCACCACCCTCCGGCCCGAGATCGACGATCCAGTCGGCGGTCTTGATGACGTCGAGGTTGTGTTCGATGACCACCACCGTGTTGCCGTGATCGCGCAGCCGGTGCAGTACGCCGAGCAGCAGTTCGATGTCGTGGAAATGCAGGCCGGTGGTCGGTTCGTCGAGGATGTAGAGCGTGCGGCCGGTATCGCGTTTCGAGAGTTCGAGCGCCAGTTTGACGCGCTGCGCTTCGCCGCCGGAGAGGGTGGTCGCGCTCTGGCCGAGCTGGATGTAGCCGAGGCCGACGTCGATCAGCGTCTGCAGCTTGCGCACCACGGCCGGCACGGCGGCGAAGAAGTCGAGCGCCTGTTCCACAGTCATCTGCAGCACCTCCCAGATGTTCTGGCCCTTGTAGCGAATCTCCAGTGTCTCGCGGTTGTAACGCTGGCCGTGGCAGATGTCGCAGGGGACGTAGATGTCGGGCAAAAAGTGCATCTCGACCTTGATCAGACCGTCGCCCTGACAGGCTTCGCAGCGGCCGCCCTTGACGTTGAACGAAAAGCGCCCGGGCCCGTAGCCGCGTTCGCGTGCCGCCGGCACGCCGGCAAACAGCTCGCGGATCGGCGTCAAGAGGCCGGTATAGGTGGCCGGGTTCGAGCGCGGTGTGCGACCGATCGGGCTTTGGTCGACGTTGATCACCTTGTCGAAATGGTTCAGTCCTTCGATGCGGCGGTACAGTGCCGGCTCGATCGACGAGCCGTAGATCACCCGCGCTGCGGCGGCATGCAACGTGTCGTTGATCAGCGTCGATTTGCCGGAGCCGGAAACGCCGGTAACCGCGATCATCAGCCCGATGGGCAAGGCGAGATCGACGTTTTGCAGGTTGTTGCCGCAAGCGCCTTCGATGCGCAGCCAGGCAGCGCCGGGCGGTCGCCGCTCGTCGGGCACGGCGATGCGCCGTCGGCCGGAAAGATAGGCGCCGGTGAGCGATTCGACGTTGGTGGCGATTTCGGTCGGCGTGCCCTGGGCGACGATTCGTCCGCCATGCACACCGGCGCCCGGCCCCATGTCGACGACATAATCGGCGGCTTCGATCGCTTCCTGGTCATGTTCGACGACGATGACCGTGTTGCCCAGATCGCGCAGGCGGGCGAGCGTCTTGAGCAGGCGGGTGTTGTCGCGCTGATGCAGGCCGATCGACGGCTCGTCGAGCACGTACATGACGCCGGTGAGGCCGGAGCCGATCTGCGAGGCGAGGCGGATACGCTGCGCCTCGCCGCCGGAAAGCGTCTCGGCCGAACGGTCGAGGGTGAGATAATCGAGGCCGACGTCGATGAGGAAGCTCAGCCGGCTGGTGATCTCACGTACGATCTTCTCGGCGACACGCGCCCGCTGGCCGGAAAGTTCGAGCAGGTTGAAAAAATCGCGGCAGGCGATGAGCGAAAGCGCGCTCACTTCCGGCAAGGTCTTGCCGCCGATGAAGACGTGGCGTGCTTCGCGCCGCAATCGCGTGCCGGCGCATTCCGGGCAGGGTCGGCTGCTGATGTAACGCGCCAGCTCCTCACGCAGCGCCTGAGAGTCAGTCTCACGGTAACGGCGTTCGAAATTGCGCACGATGCCCTCGAAGGGCCGAGGGCGCACGCCGCGGCCATCGGCGCTGGGGAAGGCGATCTCCTCATTGCCTGAGCCGTGCAGCAGCGCCTCGCGCACCGCTTCCGGCAATTGGGAAAAGGGGGTAGCGAGGTCGAAGCGGTAATGGCGCGCCAGCGCCTCGAGCATGCTGGCGTAAAACGGATTGCGCTTGTCCCAGCCCTTGATCGCGCCCTCGGCCAGGCTGCGCCCGGGTTCGGCGACGATGCGCGCCGGGTCGAAGAACTGGATGGCGCCCAAGCCGTCGCAACGCGGGCAGGCGCCCATCGGGTTGTTGAACGAAAACAGGCGCGGCTCGAGCTCGCGCAGCGCATTGCCACAGTGCGGACAGGCGAAGCGCGCCGAGAACAGATGCTCGGCACGCGGCTGGTTGTCCTCATCATCGAGCTCGACGGCCAGCGCCCGGCCTTCGGCATGACGTAAAGCGGTTTCGAAGCTCTCGGCCAGCCGGCCGCGTGCCTCGGCCCGCACCTTCAGGCGGTCGACGACGATGTCGACGCTGTGCTTGCTCGTCTTGGCCAGCTTGGGCAGCGCATCGATGTCATGCACTTGGCCATCGACGCGCAGGCGGACGAAACCCTGGGCGCGCAGTTCGGCGAACAGCTCCTGCTGCTCGCCCTTGCGGTTGGCTACCACCGGCGCCAGGATCATCAGCCGCGTCCCTTCCGGCAGCGCTAGCACCGCATCGACCATCTGCGCCACGCTCATCGCTTCGAGCGGTACATGGTGTTCCGGGCAATGCGGCGTGCCGACGCGGGCATAGAGCAGGCGCAGGTAGTCGTGGATTTCGGTCACCGTGCCGACCGTCGAGCGCGGATTGTGGCTGGTCGCTTTCTGCTCGATGGCGATCGCCGGCGACAGACCCTCGATCAGGTCGACGTCTGGCTTCTCCATCAGCTGCAGGAACTGGCGGGCATAGGCCGACAGGCTCTCGACATAGCGCCGCTGGCCTTCGGCATAGAGCGTGTCGAAAGCGAGCGAGGACTTGCCGGAACCGGACAGACCGGTGATCACCGTCAGCCGGTTGCGCGGCAGATCGAGATCGACATTCTTCAGGTTATGCGTGCGCGCGCCGCGGATGCGCAGGATGTCCATACCGGGCGACTTTCTCGAAAGATGGCTTGGCTATGCCGGATTGCCGGCGAAGCCGATTGGGCTGGTCGAATAGCTGACCGGGAACGTGGAAACCGCGCCACGGGCGGGATGACGAAGCGGACTGAACTGCGCCGCCGAAAGCCTGCCCAGACCCCGTTCCGAAGTCAGTCGCGCCAGCACGGCGAACGGACTACCAGAACCTGGGCGTGAAGCGTTCGTCGTTGCGCAAGGCCATCGTTTCGCCCGAAGGCGCCAGTACATAAAGCCCTTGCCGGTAGGCGAAACCGGCGACACCGTCCGGCACGACCATCGCTGCCACGCCGCCCAACAAGCGGTAGCCGCCATATTCCGGCCAGCACTCCTTGAAGCGATCGAGACGTTCCA
>Ga0209207_1000493_pt1 | contig 24156 bp, 20 predicted proteins | sample SaghotsprinmetaG_FD_184140 | JGI IMG/M metagenome (GOLD analysis project Ga0209207, IMG submission 184140) | Hot spring microbial communities from South Africa to study Microbial Dark Matter (Phase II) - Sagole hot spring metaG (SPAdes) (version 3) | ecosystem: Environmental > Aquatic > Thermal...
CATGTCGCCGTGCTTGAGGAGCTCGTCCACCGATCCCCGTGCATCGGCATACAGCGCAATGCCGATGCTGCACGCGCTGTGGTGCGACAGCCCGCCCAGCAGGTAGCTCTGGCTAAGTGCCGCCAGCACCGTGCGGCCCACGGTTTCGGCCTGGGCGGCGGCTTCGGCAGCATGGGGGCTCAGGCCCTCCAGCAGCACGATGAACTCATCGCCCCCCAGGCGGGCCACGGTGTCGCCCATGCGCACGCAGCCCGACAAGCGGGCGGCCACCTGGCGCAGCAGCTGGTCGCCCAGCTCGTGGCCCTGGGTATCGTTGAGGTCCTTGAAGTTGTCGAGATCGACAAACAGCAGCGCCCCGCCCGTGCCCGACCGCGCGCTGGCCGCAAGGCTGTGCTGCAGGCGGTCGGTCATCAGGCGGCGGTTGGGCAGCCCGGTGAGCGGATCGTAGAAGGCCAGCAGGCGGATCTCTTCCTCGGCCGCCTTGCGGCTGGAGATATCGGTCTGGGTGCCCACGTAGTGCGTGACCTCGCCTTCGGGCGAACGTACCGTGGTGATGGTGATCCAGGCGGGGTACTCCGTGCCGTCCTTGCGCCGGTTCCACACCTCGCCTTGCCACATGCCGGTGGTACGCAGCGCGTTATTCATGGCGGCATAAAAGGCGGCATCCTGCCGGCCCGAGTGCAGCAGCCGGGGCGTCTGCCCCACCAGCTCTTCCACCGCATAACCCGTGAGGCGCGCATAAGCCTGGTTGGCCTTGAGGATGCGCTGGTCCGGCCCGGTGACGATCATGCCCTCGAACGACTCGAACACCGTGGCGGCGATTTGCAGCGACTCTTCGGCCTTTCTGCGCTCGGTGATGTCTGTGGAGATGCCACACAGCGCATGGATGCTGCCGTCGGCATGGCGCAGCGGGATCTTGATGGAAAGATAGACCCGCGTCTCGCCCGTGGCCAGCTGGGTGTTCACCTCCTCGGCTTCCAGCGTCTCACCATCCTCCAGCACGCGCCGGTCGTTGGCGCGCAGCTGCGCAGCCGTGGCGGCATCGAACACGGCCGTGTCGTCATGGCCCACCACCTCGCTGGCCGACTTGCCAAACAGCTTGAGCGTGTGGTGGTTGGCGTACTGGTAGTGGTAGTCGCGGCCCTTGATGTAGATGAAGGCACCCACGCTGTCGAGGATGGTGGCCAGCTTCTGCTCGCTGTCTTGCAGGTGGCGGGTGCGCTCTTGCACCTGACGGCGCAGCACCAGCGCTGCCAGCGCCGCCAGCAGCCCAAAAGCCAGCAACCCTGCGAGGCTCCACCACACCAGGGGCGGCATGCCCCCCTCCTGCGCCTGCACGCCCCAGCGGCGCAGCACCTCGGCATAGGCGGGGTCGGCACCACTGCGCCAGTCCTGCACCGACCGGTCGATGGCCGCCAGCACCTCGGCATTGCGCCCGGGGGTGGTGGCAAAAAACAGCGTGGCTGGCTGAAACACGATGCCCGAGTCCGTCACGCCATAGCGGACCGAATGGAAGTTGCCAAACAGGTGATTGGCAATCACCGCATCGGCCTCACCGCGCTGCACCAGCGCAAAGGCTTCGATCAGGCTCGGCGCATCCACCAGCGACACCTGGATGCCAAAACTGTCCATCATGTTGAGGAAGGTGGCGCGCTGCACCGATCCCTTGAGCACCGCCACCCGCTTGCCTTGCAGGTCAAACAGCGAGTGGATCGCGCTGCCGTGCGCCCGGTAGATCTGCGACCAGCTGTGCAGCACTGGCAGGGTGTGGAAGTCGTACAGCCCCTCGCGCTCGGGCGTGCGGGCTACGTCGGGCATCAGGTCAAGCTGGCCTGCGCGCAGGGCGTTCAGGCAGTCCTGCCAGTTGCAGGGCACAAACTTCAGCGTCCACTGCTCGCGGTCGGCCACCAGCTGCAGCAGGTCCACAAAAATGCCCGCAGCCTTGCCGTCGTCGTTGACAAACACCTTGGGCTCATTGGAATACACCCCCACCCGCAGCTCACGCGGCGCCGCAGACGCAGTGATCGCACCGACGCCCGCCCACAGCAGTGAGATCACCACAACCCATCGCAGCACGCCTGCAGCAAGGCGACTGAACCGGTAAACGCCTGGACCCACGGCCTGACTCCATCCATCAATGGCGGAAGCCGCATGGTAACGAAAGCCCGCCAAAAGCTCCAAAGGCAATCTGACCGGGTGAGGGTTGGAGTAGCATGTGTCCACCACGCCTCGCTCAGGAGACAGCAATGCCCCATGAACGCCGCCATTTTGTTCGCGTCGGCTTTGACGCGCCGGCCCTGCTCACCACCTCCCACGATGCGTTCAGCGTGCATGTGCTGGACCTGTCGCTCAAAGGCGCACTGATCACCGTGCCCGCACAGGCCGAGCTGGAGCCTGGCATGCTCTGCCAGATCACCATCCCCCTGGCCGAAACCGGCAACCACATCGCCATGTCCACCGAGGTGGCCCATGTGCACGGGCTGCACACCGGCCTGCTGTGCCGGGGCATCGACCTCGACAGCGTGACCCATCTGCGCCGCCTGATCGAACTGCAACTGGGCGACCCGGCCCTGCTGGAGCGCGACCTGGGCGAGCTGACCATTGCGTCGGCTGCGTCCTGACACCGCACGGCCCGATCCGCGCCCCCAAAAGAAAGGGCTGCATCACCGGCAGCCCCCTTCGTCTCGTTCAATCACCCGCAGGGCTGCTGGCCCTGCCACCTTGCCCACGGCTACGCCGCCTCCTGCTCCTGCAGCGTGCGCCACATCACCTTGCCGCTGCCGCTCTTGGGAAGAAATTGCGGTCTTCGACGAACAAAGCTGAACACAACTCTCCTCTGTAGCTATAGGATTGAGTCCGTAAATGTTCGTACGGATTCGCTAGTGATTTCCGTACGCCGTCCGTACGGAGTTTTTCACTTTGGCCACCACCATCAACACAGTCGCAGGACGCAGTAGGCTCAAGCCACGACGCGAGCCCTACTGGCTCAAGATTCGGGCGGGTGACTTTCTGGGTTTTCGGCGTACAGAGGGACCTGTCGGCACCTGGATTGCACGCCACCGCACCGACGACGGAAAGCAAGCCTACAAAGCGCTTGGGGAGTTTTCCGAGCTGCCCGAAAGCGAGCGATTCGACGCAGCAAGCAAGGCCGCAGCGGAATGGTTCGACCACCTGGGCGAAGGCGGTCGAACCGAGGTGGCAACCGTCGCGGACGCGGCGCGGGCCTACGTTGCTGAACTGCGCGCCGACAAGCGCGACAAAGTGGCCGCCCATGCCCAAGGGCAACTGGAACTGCACGTCCACTCCCACCGCATCGCCCGCATCCCCTTGGGCAAACTGCGCGACAAGGACATAGTGAACTGGCGCCGCGACATGCGGGACAAGCCGACGCCGCAGGGCAAGCCCCGCGCGGGCTCAACCATCAACCGCATGTCCAACCTCTTGCGCGCCGTGCTCAATCTGGCGGTGCGAGATGGCTACGTGACGACCAGTCGGGCCTGGAAGGATGCCCTGGCAAAGGACGGCGCTGCAGAGCGTTCGGGCGGGGTCTATCTGGATCGCGACCAGCGCCGCGCGCTGCTCACGCATGCCAGCGCCGAAGTGCGGCCATTCTTTGAAGCTCTGACTTTGCTACCCGCTCGCCCGGGTGCAATTGCAACGCTCAAGGCTGGCAACTTCGACAAGCGCACGCACGTCCTGCACATCACCGAGGACAAGGCCCACGGCAACCGGCGGATCAAACTGCAAGGAAAGGCGGCTGCATTCTTCGCCGCGCAAGTGAAAGACAAACTGCCCGCTGCGCTCATGTTTGCCAACAGCCGAGGCACGGCATGGGACCGTGATTCATGGTCACACCAGTTCCGAAACGCCGCCAACTCTGCCGGGCTGCCGGTGGAGTGCTCTGCCTACGACCTTCGGCACAGCGGCATCACAGACCTGGTGACGGCCGGAGTGCCCACCATCACCGTGGCCACCTGGGCGGGAACGTCTGTGGCGCAAATCGAAGCCAACTACCACCACCACGCGCCCGAGCACAGCGCCGACGCGCTGGAGCGGCTTGCACTTTGAAAGAAACCGGCAAGCCCTGCACCGGACAAAGCAGGGCAACAAGACGGCGAACGGGAAGCCTGAGAACAACCCGCCCGCCTGACCACAACGAAAGAGGAACTTTCACCATGGCTATCCAAACTGTAAATCAAGCGGCCGAAGAGCAGAACCTCAACCTTCACGCGGCCTGCAGGGATGCAGCAGAGCACGGTTTTTCTCGAAATTTGTCCCTATATCCACACGAGGTGCAGAAGGTAGCTGCGCGCCTTCGTGGCGTAGTCGCTATCAGCGCTCTATTGACTGCTGATACCGTGCAGTTCGACATTGGCGATTGGTTACGCGGGGGGCTGTCTGAGGCCGTGCGCGCGCTCGCCGAGGATGCCATGGGTGTTCTGGAGGAAGTCGACCACAAGGCGCGGCAGAAGGAAATGAAGGTCGCGGCCTAACCCCATTCGCCAGCCCTAGGCTGATCCCCGAAAACCCGTTTCCCCTGACGGGCTGGGCTGGCACCTTTTCAGGGAGCGTGAGGGAACGCATGACACAGCCATCCAAAGCCATGCAACTGCTACAACAGAGGCTTGCAGAAAACCCGCGTTTGCCAGCCCCGACGCGGCATGTACTGAAGGCACTGACAAGCGAAGCCGGAGCCCCCGTCTGGGACTTCTTCGGCCATGACGAGCCAAAGCTGTGGCGAGTCGTGGACCGCGTGCGCCAAGCATATGAGCAGACTTTGGCAGAAATGGCCAGACCCAGTTCATCGCAAGAGCGGGAGGACATTGAGAGCATCATTTTGCAGGCCAAAAGGCTCAAGACTGCAATCAAATCATCTTCGCTGCCGGGCCGTACCGCGTACCTTGATCGGTATGAACTGCGGGCCGAGGATTTGCCAGATGTGCCGATCGATGTTGGATGGCACTCGTTGCCCGCAGGTAGCTATTTTGGCATCGGGTATCCGCTGGAAATTTGCGAGGTGCTGGACTGGGCCGCAGAGCTAGCGCAGCAACATCTTGATAGTCGGCCGGCCCGCGCCATAACGCGGAAGAAAGATCAGCCTGAAGTCACAGTCTTTGTGCGCAGGCTCGCCTGGCATTTCGGGCGCGAGTTCAACGAGGAGCACCGCACCGCCATCGCTCACATAGCCACCGCCGTTTTTGATCTGTCCGACCCGCTGGACGTGAAGGGGGTGGACGGCCGTTTGAAGGATCGCAAGAAGCCATTCGCCACCACCTAAGCCGCTTTTTTTCTCCGGTAGGTAGGCATACGAAAACACATCCTATTTTTACAGTCATGTTCATGGTCCAAGTGAATCACCGCACATCGCGGCGAACACTGAGGGCCAGTAGCCAAGAAAGGGCTGAACATGACGCATCAAGCCTTCACGATCCCCGAGTTCATCGGCCACTTCAAGATCGGACGCACCAGCGCCTATGAGGAAATCGCCAGCGGGCGCCTGGCCACGTACAAAGTCGGCCGCCGCCGCTACATCAGTGCCCACGCTGCAGCGGAGTGGCAGCGCAAACTTGAAGCCGAGACGGGATCGGCCAATTCGTTCTGGGAAAAGTCTTCCCAAGGCGGGGTGGCAGCATGAAAAAACCACCCCCGAAAAAGGTGATGGCCCCGACTGTTGGAGCAGTTGGAGCCATCCGGAAAAAACAAACACACCAACAGTTTAGCGCGAAGTCCACGGCAACGGAAGCGCAGCGTGCGCGCATCATCCGCGCACTGCGACGACGCCCGCACACCTCCTACGATCTGCGCCGCCTGGGCATCTATCAGGCTCCTGCGCGCATCAAGGAACTGCGCGACCGCTTCGGCTATGGCATCACCACGGACCGCGTCACGCTGGTGGACCGCGACGGCTACAGCCACCCACGCGCAGCGCTTTACACCCTGGTATCAGAACCAGATGGCAAACGGCCGCAATAGCGGCAAGCGGGGCGATACCGGGCGCGACTCGGGCGGCTTTGTGGCGCTGCCCTGGTCAGTGCTCGACTGCCCTGCCTATGCCGCCTTGAGCCACCCCGCGCGCTCGCTGCTGCTGGAGATCGCGCGCCAGTTCGTCCGGGACAACAACGGGCGGCTTCTGGCATCAGCGGCCTACCTGTCCAAGCGCGGATGGACCAGCACCGATGTCATCACCAGAGCCAAGCGCGAGCTGATCACGGCCGGTTTCATCCATGAGACCGTGAAAGGCCACCGACCGAATAAAGCGAGCTGGTACGCCGTGACGTGGCGCGCGCTGGATCGGATGCCAGGCTATGACGCGGGCGCTGCCGAGACGTTCGTGCGGGGTGCCTATCAAAACGCAAACCTTAGACCGTCTCGCGGTGTAGAGGTCAACGCTATTGCACCGTCTAACGGTGTAGGCCAACCCTCCCCTACACCGTCTCACGGTCCTATCAAGACCATTTCCCCGCATCTCTCTACACCGTCTCACGGTCACCCTCTAGAGATGCCATCTCCTGCACAACAAACCACACACTGAAAGGCAATCCCATGACCGACAAACTGACCCACCACCACCTGGCCGCCGAAGAAGTGAACGACGAACACGGCCGGGCACTCCTGTTGACTCAGCAAGACGGGATCGAAGAACCCCAATCGGTGCTGGTTCACCCGTGGCAACTGCGCGCCGTCTGCGAGCACTTCGGCATCATCGCAAGCGACCAGCAAGCAGCAAAGACCGTCGCCACCATGCAGCGCCGCCTGCAGGGCCTACGCGCACGCATTGACGCCATCACTGACTGGATGACACAGCACAGTGACCACCGGCACGCGGACCTGACCTATGAAGTCACGCAGCTGCAGGCCCTGCAAGACCTCGCCAGCGAATGGTGCGCAGAGTTCGAACACGCGGACCATCTCGCGCAAGAACCCACTGGGTTTCAAGCGAGTAACCCAGCCGCCACCCATGGGGAAAAAGCCGGAAAAGTGGCGGCTGACCAACTCGCTCTGAACGTCTGATTGTTCGCCAAAGTTCAGGGCTGGTTTATGTGCGCGCGCCCCCTTCCCACCCCGTGCGCGCGCACGTAAAACGCTTTCATCAGCAACCGCCCGACGTTCGATTGGGCACCTTTTGAAAGCCCCAATCCATGCAACTCGCAGCCATTCGTGAAGCCCGCGCCGCCAAGGTGGCAGAAGCCCGCCGCATCCTCGCCACCGCCGAAACGGAAAAACGCAGCCTGAACCCTGCCGAGCAATCGGCCTTCGACAAGTTCAAGGCAGAAATCACCAGCCTGGAGGCCGACGAACAGCGCGCCACCTTCATGGAGGACTGCGAGCGCCGCGCCCTGGGTGATCCGGTGGGCGACCGCTCTTTCTCCGCAGTACAGCGCCAGGTCAACGTGGTGGAAGTGATCCGCGCGCAGATGGAAGGCCGCAGCATCTCCGGCGCCGCTGCCGAGTTCGCGCAGGAAACCGAGCGCCGCACCGGCCGCAAGGCCCAAGGCGTGTTTGTCCCCCTGTCGGCCATCGAGTCCCGCGCAGTGAACACCACCAGCACCGCGCCCGAGCTGGTGCCAACCATCCACCGCGCAGACCAGTACATCGAGCCCTTCCGAAATTCGCTGCTGGCCCGCCGCCTGGGCGTGCGCGTGCTGTCGGGCCTGTCGGGCAATCTGTCCATCCCTAAGCACGGCACCGGCACCACCGTTGGCTGGGTGGCAGAAAACGCCGCACTGCCCACGGGTGACATGACTTTCGACGGCGTGACCATGGCCCCCAAGCACGCGGGCGGCATCACCGAACAGTCCCGCCAGCTCATCATGCAAAGCTCGCCCGACATTGAGCAGTTGGTGCGTGATGACCTGTCTTTCATGCTGGCCCAAGCCATCGACAGCGCGCTTATCAAGGGCGGCGGCACGAATGAGCCGGTGGGCGTGCTGTCCACCAGCGGCATCCAGACCGCCAGCCTGTCCACCCTGAGCTGGCAGAACGTCCTGGCCATGCTGCAAAAGCTGGACATCGTGAACGCCAGCGCCGCCAACATCGTGGCCAGCACCAAGGCCAAGGCCAAGCTGGCCGGAACCCTCAAGGCCGCAGGCATCGCGGGCTACATCCTCGACGGCGGCAAGGTAGGCGACCTGCCCGCGTACTTCTCCAACCAAGTGGCAGAAAAGACCGGCACGCCGAACACCGGCCGCGTGATCGCTGGCGACTGGAGCCAGGTGATGCTGGGTATCTGGTCCGAGGTGGACATTCTGGTGAACCCCTACGCCGAGGGCGCCTACAGCAAGGGCAACGTGCTGATCCGCGCCATGGCCACGGTGGATGCCGCAGTGCGACACCCCGAGGCGTTCGTGGTGGCCGACGACCTGGCCATCTAAGGGGCAACGATGTTGGAGATCCGCTCTACCGGCAGCCTGCGCAGCAACGGCAAGACGCTGCACGGGTACGCCGCGAAATACAACAGCGAAGCCGACCTGGGCGGCTTTGTTGAGGTCATCCGCAATGGAGCCTTTCGCAAGTCCCTGGAGGGCGGCTCCAACATCCGCGCCTTGGCCGAGCATCAAGGCACCGCGCTGCTGGGCACCACCCGAGGCGGCACCCTCAAGCTGAGGGAGGACGCGCACGGCCTGGCCTTCGAGCTGGCACTACCCGACACCAGCCACGGCCGTGACCTGGCCATCCTGGTGGACCGTGGCGACGTGGCCGGGTGTTCCTTCGGGTTCAAGGTGCGCGACGGTGGCGACCGCTGGGAGCAACGCGGTGCGCAATTGGTGCGCGAGCTGCTGGACGTGGACCTGGTGGAAATCACCCTCACGTCCGACCCCGCCTATCAAGACACCACGGTAGCCATGCGCAGCCGCCCGCATCAACAGGGCTTTGTTGACCTGAACCGCGCATGGATGGAAACCGTATGAGCATCATCACCCGCGCCCTGTCTGCCATTGGCCTGGAGCGCCGCAGCGTCTCCGGCGGTGATCCGTACTGGAGCAACTTCGCCACCCTGCGCAATGGCCCGGTGAACGACAAGACCGCGCAAGGTGTGTCGGCCGTCTATGCCTGCGTGCAGGCCATCGCAGAGACAACGGCCTCCCTGCCGCTGATCCTGTTCAAGCGCAACGGCGACGACCGCGAGCGCGCATCAGACCACCCGCTTTACAAGGTGCTGCACGACCAAGCCAACCCCGAGCAGACCGCCCTGGAGTTCCGCGAGTACATGCAGGCCGCCGTGCTGCTGCGCGGCAACGCCTTTGCCCGCATCGTGCGCGGCTGGGATGGCCAGGTGCGGGAGCTGTGGCCGCTGTCCCCTGATCGTGTCTCAGTGCTGCGCGTGGGCGACAAGCTGGCCTACGACTACACCGACACCAAGGGCATCGTCCACCGCCTGCTGGCCCATGAGGTGCTGCACCTGCGCCACCGCCTGGGTGATGACGGCGTGCTGGGTATCTCGCCCATCGCCGCCGCCCGTGGTGTGGTGGAGCTGGCCATTGCAGAAGGGCAGCACGGCGTGAACACCTTCACCAACGGCGCCAAGATGCTGGGCGTGCTCAAGTTCCCCGGCAAGCTCAAGCCCGAACAGCGCGCCAACATCCGCGAGAGCTGGGCCAGCCAACACGCTGGAGGCAGCAACGCGGGCCGCACTGCTGTGCTGGAAGAAGGCGTGGACTTTCAGGCCCTGTCCATGACGCTGGAGGATGCCGAGTGGATCGCCGCCCGCCAGTTCAGCGTGGAGGAAGTGGCCCGCCTGTTCCGCGTACCGCCCACCGTCATCGGTGATCTGAGGAATGGCAACTACTCCAACAGCGTGGAGATGGCCCGCCAGTTCGTGACCCAGACCCTACGCCGCCACCTGGTGGCATGGGAGCAAGGCATTGCAGCCAAGTGCCTGACCGATGCAGGCCGCCGCATGTACTTTGCCGAGCATCAGGTGGAAGGGCTGCTGCGTGGTGACAGCGCCAACCGAGCCGCGTTCTACAGCTCCGGCATCAGCGACGGATGGATGCTCAAGAGCGAAGCTCGCAAGCTGGAGAACCTGCCCGCCATCGACGGGCTCGATTCTGAGCCGGTTACCCCTTCCGCGTTTGAAACGCCGAAGGGTGCAACTTCAAATGCCACCCCTGCGCCGCTGCCATACCCGAGCAAGCAACAGGAGGCCACTGCATGAAGATGCTGGACCCCTGGAAGGCCCGAGGCTTGAAGATGGTGGACGACCTGCCGCGCAAGCCTTTGCAGATGGCAGACATTCGCACCAAGCGCTGGACCAAGAAAGGCAACGGGCGACTGCTGCCCCTCAACTCCGAAGCCTGGTATCGGCTGCGCCGCTCAGTGCTGGCAGAGCAGCCGCTGTGCCAATACTGCCCGCCAGGTGTCATCACCCCCGCCACTGAGGTGGACCACAAGAACAACGACCCGGCTGACAACAGCCGGGAGAACCTGGTGTCGTGCTGCAAGCCCTGTCACAGCATCAAGACCATGGCCGACATGTACGGCAGACCGGCGCGCATGGGCTGCGATGCCGAGGGCAACCCGATCAACCCGGCCCATCCGTGGAATGAGAAATCACGGGCAACCGATGGGCCAGAACCGACCAGTTCCCCTCACGCAATCGCTAACCGAGGAAACGAGCCATGAAGGTGACGCCCCGCCGCAAGCGCTCCGACTCTGCCGCAGCCGCCATTGCAGCCACCCAAGCCGCAGCCCTTGGACCCTTGGAGCCGCCCGCGCACGTCACGCTGCGCCCTGGTGATCGCCCATTCTGGAATGCCATCATGCTGGCCCGCGCCCGCGACACCTGGACCGAAGTGGATCTGACGACCGCCGCGACCCTGGCACGCACTCAGGCCGACATTGAAGACCTGCACGCGACTCTGGCCGCCGCTGGCTACCTGCTTGGAGACAAGACGCACCCGCTGGCCGCAGTGGTGGAGACACTGGCCCGCCGAGCTGTCGCGCTGACCCGCGTGCTGCACGTCCACGCCGAGGCGACCGTGGGCAAGTCCGAGGACGCCGCCAAGGCCCTGGCCCTGGAGCGCAAGGCCCGCCAGGGCCAGGACAAGACCGACGACGACCTGATCCCCCGCTTGAGGGCTGTGCAGTGACCCGAGCCGCCCGCGTGATCGAGTTCATCCAGCGCTATTGCCTGGTGCCCGATGGCGCGCAGGTGGGCCAGCCGTTGGTGCTGGACGAGTTCCAGAAAGACTTCATCCGGGCCATCTACGACAACCCGGCAGGCACCCGCCGCGCCATCCTCAGCGTGAGCCGCAAGAACGGCAAGAGCGGGCTGATTGCTGGCCTGCTGCTTGCGCACCTGGTGGGCCCCGAGGCGAAGCAAAACAGCCAGCTGGTATCTGGTGCCATGAGCCGCGACCAGGCCGCGCTGGTGTTCAACCTGGCCGCTAAGATGGTGCAGCTGTCTTCCAAGCTGTCGGCCATTGTGCGGATCGTGCCGAGCGGCAAGCGCCTGCTGGGCCTGCCACTGAACACCGAGTACAAGGCCCTCGCAGCCGATGGCAAGACCGCGCATGGCCTGTCTCCGGTGCTGGCCATCCTGGACGAAATCGGCCAGGTGCGTGGCCCGCAGTCTGATTTTGTGGACGCCATCACCACCAGCCAGGGCGCGCACGAAGCGCCGCTGCTGATCGCCATCAGCACCCAAGCTGCCAACGATGCCGACCTTCTGAGCCAGTGGATTGACGACGCCCGGGCCAGCAAAGACCCGCGCATCGTCTGCCAGGTGTACGAAGCGCCCGAGGGCTGCGACTTGCTGGACGAGGCCGCATGGCGTGCCGCCAATCCCGCCCTGGGAACGTTCCGCAGCCTGGACGACCTGCGCGAGCAACTGACGCAGGCCCAGCGCATGCCCAGCATGGAGAACACCGCCCGCAACCTGCTGCTGAATCAGCGGGTTTCGACCGTGAGCCCGTTCATCAGCCCGGACGTGTGGAAGTCCTGCGCCGCCCGAGTTCTGCCCTTTGATGGCCCGGTGTTCGCTGGCCTGGACCTGTCGGCCCGCACCGACCTCACGGCCTTGGTGATCGTGGGCCAGGTGGATGGCGTGTGGCATGTGGTGCCGCACTTCTGGACGCCAGAAATCGGCCTGGCGGACCGCGCCCGCCGTGATCGTGCCCCCTATGACGTGTGGGCGCGCCAGGGCCTTCTACACACGACGCCAGGCGCCACGGTGGACTATGAGCACGTCGCGCAGGACATGGCCGCGCTGCTGTCCGAGCTGGACGTGCAGGGCATTGGGTATGACCGCTGGCGCATCGAGCTGCTACGCAAGGAGCTGGACAAGATCGGCGCCGACCTGCCCCTGGTGGAGTGGGGCCAGGGTTTCAAGGACATGGCGCCCGCGCTGGACGCGCTGGAAGCCGAGCTGCTGAATGGGCGCATTGCCCACGGCGGCCATCCGGTGCTGACCATGTGCGCCGCCAATGCCGTGGTGACCAAAGACCCGACCGGCGCGCGCAAGTTGGACAAGGCCAAGGCAACAGGACGGATTGACGGATTGCAGGCCCTGGCGATGGCCATGGGCGTGGCATCCAGAGCAGCGCAAGCGCAGTTCGTGGGGTTTGACGCCTTCACGTTCGTGTGATGTCCCTAGCCGGGAGGGGCCGCAAGGCATAGCCCGGATGCGGATTTGTCGGGCAGTGCCGCATTCATGAAAAACCCCGACAGCCAGCGAGTGGGCTTTCACGGCGTGGGTGCAAAAGTGAGTGATTCACCAATGCGCCCATGGGCCCTGATTACCTTTCACCACGGCGCTGGCACCCCTACAACCGAGGAACCCACATGGCAGCATTACTGACCCTGGCAGACGTGAAACTGCACTGCCGCATCGACACCAATGACGAAGACGCGCTGCTGGGCGCACTCATTACCGCCAGCACCACCGCAGTGGCCAACGAGCTGGGCGTGGCCAGCCTGGACGACACCGCCGCGCCACCCATCAAGGCCGCCGCGCTGCTGCTGGTGGGCGACCTGTACGAGAACAGGGAAGCCCAGACCGACCGCCAACTGTTTCGCAATCAGGCATTCGACCGCCTGCTGGCTCCATATCGGGTGTACGCATGAAGGCGGGCGACCTTGACCAGCGCGTGACGGTGGAGCGCTTCACCAGCACCGAGGACGAGCTGGGCCAGCCCATCCAGTCCTGGGCACCCCTGTTCACCTGCTGGGCCGCTGTGGAGCCGCTGACGGGCCGGGAGTACCTGGCAGCGCAAGCCGCTGTGTCTGAGGTGACGGCGCGAATCAGGATGCGGTTTCGCCCATGGATGACCGCTCAGGATCGCGTGATCCACAACGGCACCACCTACGGCATCGAGAGCCTGGTGGATGTGCGCTCAGGCAATCGGGAGCTGGTGTTGATGTGCAAGGCGATTGGCTAAGCACCCTTCGGGGGCTGGGGCGTGGGAAACTTTGGCGCCCCGAGAACGCGGGAGACCCGCGCCCGCACGAAGATGCTGGAATGCGTGTTGATGATGACGGTGGTGCCGTTGCCATCCCGAATCTCAACAAGTGGGCCATCGACCGCCACTACCTCACGCCGCGGCATTGTGTTGATGTCTGGATTTCCATTGTCGTCCCGAGCATCAAGCATCTCGAAATCGTACATTTCCCCGACTTTGAACATACGGACCTTTCAGTGTGAGGGGCCATTCTGCCGCACTGTTGTTTTTCGTACAATTTTCGTACAAAGAAAATGCTGCAGACTTATGCTACGTTTTACATAGCATCAAATCTATATATTTAGGCGGCCTCCTGCTCCTGCAGCGTGCGCCACATCACCTTGCCGCTGCCGCTCTTGGGCAACGAACTCACAAACTGCACGATGCGCGGCACCTTGTACACCGCCATGTTCTCGCGGCACCAGTCGATGATCTGCTGCTCGGTGGTGTCCTGGTGGCTGGCGCGCAGCACCACCACTGCCTTCACTGTCTCGCCCCGGTAGCTGTCCTTGGCGGCAATGATGCAGGCCTCCTGGATCGCGGGGTGGCGGAACATCAGCGCCTCCACCTCGGCAGGCCACACCTTGAAGCCGCTCGCATTGATCATGCGCTTGAGCCGGTCGGTGAGGAAGAAATAGCCATCCTCATCCATGCGCCCCAGGTCGCCCGTGCGGAAGAAGCGTTTGCCCTCGAACTCGATGAAGGCCGACGCCGTGGCATCGGGCCGCTTCCAGTAGCCCTCGAACACCTCGGGGCCGTGGATGATGATCTCGCCCTGCTCGCCCACAGGCACCTCCTGCATGGTGTCGGGGTCGATCACCCGTGCATCGGTGCTCATGAACGGGATGCCCAGGCACTGCTGCTTGGGGTTGTCGGGCGGGTTGGCGTGCGACGGGGCCGCCGTCTCGGTAAGGCCATAACCTTCGGCATAGCGCAGGCCATAGTGCTCCAGCAGGCGCTGCGCCACCGCCTGGGGCATGGCCGCACCACCACCGCCGATGTAGGCCAGGCTGGACAAGTCATAGCTTGCAAAATTCGGGCTGCCCAGCAGGTCGATGACCATGGTGGGGATGTTCGTCCAGGTGGTCACCCGGTAGCGTGAGATCAGGCGCCCGGCCAGGTCGCGGTCCCACCGGGGCATGATGACCAGCGTGGCGCCGCAATAGATGGACGTGTGCATCACGCTCACCATGCCGGTGATATGAAACATGGGCACCACGGCCAGCGTCACGTTGTCGGCCGAGCCATTGCCCCACAGACTGCTGGCCACCGCGTTGTGCATGATGCTTTTGTGCAGGTGCATGCAGCCCTTGGGCAGACCCGTGGTGCCGCTGGTATAGGGCAGCAGCGCCAGGTCATGCGGGCCCACCGCCAGCGCCGGAGGAGTGTCTGTGCAGGCCACGGCATCCGTCCACGCATGGGCCTCGCCGCCATCCAGCACGGGCAGCGGGTGCCGGGTGCCCAGCCACTCGGCCCAGGCCTCGGGCGGCGCATCGGCGCCTGTCACATTGACATCGAACGCATCGCTGAACTGCGTCACCACCAGGTGCGCCAGCCGTTCGGACGGGTGCAGCGAATTGCTCGCCTTGGCCATCTCCGGGGCCAGGTCGCCCGTGGTGATCGCCACCTTGGTGTCGGGGTCGGTGATGTAGTGCTTCAGCTCCTCGGCCCGGTTCATGGGGTTGACCGGCACCACCACCGCATTGGCCCGCAGAATGCCAAAGTGCGCCATCACCAGCTGCGGGCAGTTCTGCATGCACAGCACCACGCGGTCGCCGCGCTGCACGCCCAGCGCCGCCAGCCGCGCCGCCACCCGCTCAGCCCCGGCGGCCAGCTGCGCATAGGTCACAGTGCTGCCAAAAAAGACCAGTGCGGGCTTGTCTGGGTAACGCCGGGCGTTGGTGGCCAGGTTGTCCCACAGCGAGGTGGCTGGCAGGGTGATGGCATGCGGCAGGCGGCGGGGCCAGAACTTGTGGTGCGGACGCATAGGGCAGACAGTCTCCTTTTGCCCGCTAGCCTAGATGCCGCAAGGGGCACGGGCAATGGGGGTGGCCCGGTTCTGCGTCACCAAAGTGACCATGCTGCCACGCAGTGCAGCTCGGTACAGGCGAGAACGTATGTGCCGCGACAACACATGCGGTTGTGCTGGAGTCAGGCGTCAGATTCAGGCTGTTGCAGTCGCACGCTTCGCGTTCGCGAATGAGTACTATCGGCCAGGAGCGGCCTGTGGCGGCAGATTAAAGCGGACGCTCAACGCAAAGCTGACCGATGATGAGGAGCGCGCCACTGACGCTCGTTTTGGAACGTGCGGCTGATCGCGCTCCTCGTCATTCGGTCCAGCGTCTTGTTCGCTGCCCCTCTATGTATCAAGTGGAATCTCATCCCAATCTGCCTCAACGCCGATCACCCAATCCAGAGCCTTCCGGCGCTCTGAAATCAGTCCCTCATCAACCGTGGACTGGTGCCCCATGAGGCGAGCGTTCCGGGCTGCCCAGTGCAGGCGATAGTGAAGATCAGCCTGCTGATAGATCTCATCAAGCGGACGGAGCGTTGCCTGAGAAATGAACTCCCTCGGATCAGTGAACGGCCGCGGAAAGTGGCTGGCAAGATCATCGTCGCACCTCTGGAACGGGTCCAACTCCACCAAGCCCAGACACCACGTGAGGCTCTGAACGCACTCGGTCAGCCATGTGGCGTTCACCTTCTCCTGCTGGGTGTGCTCTGACCTGCTCAGCAGATCCTGCTCTCCTGCTGATGCGTGCTCGAAAAGGCCGAACTCCTCCAACGACGCTCTCAAGCGACTGGCGTCGGCGCCGAATCCAATACCGATGGCGTGATTCAGGACAACGATGCGCGTAGCGACCGACCGAGCGTCCTGCGGCCTCAACTCCTCGACCGACTCAAGAAGTGGGAGCGTCTCATTCACCTCGACGGAGTGACGACGAAGGAACTCGTGACTGGCGGTCTTAGCGAGCGCGGGCGTCATGTTTTCAGCGAACGTGATGTATCCCGCAAAACCTGCGGGATAAACTGGACCGTGCGGGATATTCTGGACACTGATTTCTCCTGGGAGTGGCTTGCCGCATAGGTTTGCATGGGATGACCTGTTCAAACGCCCAGGTATAGAAACTCCGTGAAACCCGGCATGCGTCAGCTCGGCAAACTATAGCTTGCCGTAGGCAGACAACGAAATTTCCAACAGCCGCGTGCAGCAAGTAAATGGCGGCTTCCAGGCGGCGCTTCTGAACGGCTGCTCAGGGCCCAAAGAAGCCGGTCGCTATCTGCGATTATTCTGTGGCTCGTGGGGGCGGACAATAAGCCCCGTTTTCGCCCTTGAGAAGATGTCACCCGATGAGTTTTCCATACATCCAAGACGCGATCTAACTTTATGAATCGCCTGCACGCTATGGTTTCTGTTGCTATCGGTTGGCCGCTAATTTGTGGCGTAACTCTAGCAATCGTCCTTTTGACCGGCATGGGGACGGAGGAGTCGAGGTATTTTTCAGCTCATATCGCCGGGGTCTTCTTTGTAGTCCAAGCAGCAATTGCAGGTACATTGCTTTGGAAGAGAAAGAACCTTGCCGCAGTCCTGGTCGTTTGGGGGCCAGTCGGAATAGTAGTAGCTGCAGCCGACCTCGTGTCATTTCTCTCTGGTGTGTTTAGGTAGGCGTCAACAAGGCAGTGCACAAATGCGCGATAGCTGAGTCACTTTTTTTACGCCTCAAGCACAACACTGATGACCACCTTCCCACATCGCTGAGCACCTGCTCTTGGCCGAATTCTGCCCCACTCAGAAAGACATTAGCTGGCCCACAGGGGCCTCCCCAAAAGCAGCCCGTCAGACCACCTAAATGCTCCCTTTGTTTAGGGCCTCCGTTTGCACAAAAATTGGACTCATGGCCCACACCACACACACGAATGCGGATGACTTCCCGCTCGCACCTAGAGATGCCGACGGTAAGTTTCTGGCGGCTGGGGATCGTGTCCGAATTCTGTCTATCGCATCTTGTGTCAAAGGATTGCCCGTCCAAGATCAAGAGAGGCTGATTGCCTTGGTGGGAAGAACTCGGGTTCTGGCGAAGTTCGACCGTTTCGGTTTTGCCTGGCTTCCGTTTGAAGATGTCCAAGGAGCCGACTTCTGCTTATTTCCTACTGAAGTCGCCCTTGAGGCTTAGAGTGCATCGCGCCCACTCAACGGGATATGTCGCCACGACTTGAACCCTTCCGCGCGAGTTGGGCGTCCGCTCCAGATAAAGTGCAAAGACTGCTCTTGGCCGATGACAGCCATCGCATAAGCGGCAGCCAGGGCCCCAAAGCGCCCCCCCGGATTGCGGCACCTGTACCACTAGGTTTGGGGCAGCTCTCGGATCTCCACCGTGCCGCCAGCCTCGTACACTGGATTGCCTGCTAAAAACTCTTTTGCGCTTTCGAGGCTGGCCGCACGCACTCGGATGAAGCCGCCGAGATCATTGTCGGTCGGTTGACCCGAATGATTTTTCCTGAGGCGCTCTCCACGCCCTATCGAGCCACCCCCATCGAATTGACCGGTGCTGCGGAGCTTTGCAATGTACTGCGCCCAGCATTTCGAGTCGTCGGCGGCTTCCGCGTCGGGAGCGTCTTGATGCATCAAAAGTATGTATTCGTTCACTCGTGATCCTCTTCGTCCGTGTCAAGCATGCTCGATATTCGACCGCTGCTGTAGATGACTGCTCCTGGCAGATAGTACTCATTCGACGGTAAAGTTCGGATGACAGCAATCGCTGCAAAGCCGCCTGAAGCGCCCATAGTCCGGCCTGCCGCCCGTCCCCTTACATCAGCTATTCAACTGCGCCCACAGCTTGTCCAGCCGCTTAACACTCACCGGCTGCGGCGTGCGCAGCTCCTGCGCGAAGAAGCTCACGCGCAATTCCTCCAGCAACCAGCGCAGCTCTTGCATGCGCGCATCCACCGCGCCCTTGCGCTCGGCCACCAGGCGCCAGTAGCGCTGCTCTTGCGGGCGCAGCTCGGCCAGCTTGGCGGCGTCGCGGGCGGGGTCGGCGCGGACTTTGTCCAGGCGCAGGGTGATGGCCTTGAGGTAGCGCGGGAAGTGCGCCAGCTGGCCCCAGGGGGCCTGGGCGATGAATTGCTTGGGCACCAGGCGCTGCAGCTGCTGCAGTGCGTCAGCAGTTGCGTCGGGCGCGTTCTTGGTGTCCTTGATCTTGCGGGCGGCCGCCGCGTACTCGATGAGGATGGCGCCCGCCAGGCGCGCGACCTCGTTGGCGATCAGCGTGAGGCGGCCCCTGCCCTCTTCCACGCGGCGCTTGAAGGCGTATTCGTCGGTCGGCAGCGGGTCGAGCAGAAAGGCGCGGTCCAGCGCCACGTCGATGATCTGGGTGCGCAGTTCCTCTTGCGTACCGAGCGGCATGTAGGCAACAGCCATCTTCTGCAGGTCGGGGATGTTCTTTTCGAGGTACTTGAGCGCGTCCTTGATCTGCAGCGCAAACAGGCGGCGCAGGCCTGCGCGGTGCTTGGCGGCGGCCACTTCGGGCTCGTCAAAGACCTCGATAGTCACAGCGTCGCCGCCGTCGATCAGGGCCGGGAAGCCGATCAGCGTCTGCCCGGCCTTCTTGATCTCCATGAGTTCGGGCAGCTCGCCAAACGTCCAGCTGGTGTAGCGCTGGCCTGCGGGGGCCGACGATGTGGCCTGCGCCGCTGGTGCGGGTTGCGCGGGCGCATTTGCTCCTGATTTAATAGCTGATTGCGCTTTACCATCGCGCGCAGAGGGCGTTTTTGACTCAGATTTTTGCTCCTCTGCCACTGCACCGCCCAGCTTGAGGCCCGCCAGCGCCTGGAAGGCGCCGCGCGCCTTGGCGCCCCACTCGGCCTTGAGGGCGCCCAGGTTGCGGCCATGGCCCAGCTGGCGGCCGTGTTCATCCACCACGCGGAAGTTCATGAACAGGTGGGGGCTGAGCATGTCGAGCTTGAAGTCGGCGCGCTTCACGTCCAGCGAGGTCTCGTCGCGCACCTGCTTGAGCAGTGCGTCCGTCAGGCTGCCGGTGCCAAAGCGCTCGGGCGCGTTGAACAGCTCGGCCAGCCGCGCGGCCGATTCGGGCAGCGGCACAAAGCGGCTGCGCGGGCGCTGGTGCAGGCTTTTGAGCAGCGCCTGGATCTTGTCCTTGAGCATGCCGGGCACCAGCCATTCGCAGCGCTCCTCGCTCACCTGGTTGAGCACAAACAGCGGCACCGTCACGGTGATGCCGTCGCGGGGGTCGCCGGGCTCATGCAGGTAGGTGGCGGTGCAATCCACGCCACCCAGGCGCACGGTCTTGGGGAAGGCGCTGGTGGTGATGCCCGCCGCCTCGTGGCGCATGAGTTCGTCGCGCGTGAGTTTGAGCAGCTCGGGGTTGGCACGGCTTGCATCCTTGTACCAGCGCTCAAACGTGGTGCCGCTGCACACGTCCTGCGGTACTTGCTGGTCGTAGAAGGCGTAGATGAGTTCGTCGTCCACCAGCACGTCCTGGCGGCGCGACTTGTGCTCCAGCTCTTCGACCTTGGCGATGAGCTTCTGGTTGGCGGCCAGGAACGGCAGGCGGGTGTCCCACTCGCCGCCCACCAGCGCTTCGCGCAGGAAGACTTCGCGGGCGCCCTGCGGGTCCACCTTGCCGAAGTCCACGCGCCGGTTGTTGTAGACCACGATGCCGTAGAGGGTGGCGCGCTCCAGCGCCGTGACCTGCGCGGCTTTTTTCTCCCAGTGCGGGTCCAGCATCTGCTTTTTGAGCAGGTGGCCGCCCACCTGCTCCAGCCACTGGGGCTCGATGGCAGCGATGCCCCGGCCGAAGAGGCGCGTGGTCTCGACCAGCTCGGCCGCAACGATCCAGCGGCCTGGCTTCTTGCTCAAGTGCGCGCCGGGATGCCTGTAGAACTTGATACCACGCGCGCCCAGGTACCAGTCTTCCTCGTCGCTCTTGACGCCGATGTTGCCCAGCAGGCCCGAGAGCATGGACAGGTGGATCTGCTCGTAGCTCGCGGGCTGGGTGTTGATCTGCCACTTGTGCTCGGTCACCACGGTGAGCAACTGGGTGTGGATGTCGCGCCACTCGCGCAGGCGGCGGATGCTGATGAAGTTCTGGCGCAGCAGCTGCTCGTACTGGCGGTTGCTGAGCTTGTGGGTGGGCGCCGGCGCCGCCACGCTGGCCACGGCGGGTACAGGCGCGGCCACCGCCGAGCGCTGCGCCACAGGCAAATGCGCCTGCGATGGCGCCTTCTGCTGTGCCATCGCCTTTTGTGCGCGCGCCGACGGCAGGCTGGGCGCCCCGCCGCGGGCTTCGTTGATCCATTTCCAGAGCTTGAGGTAGCCGCTGAACTCGCTTTTTTCGTCGTCGAACTTGGCGTGCGCCTGGTCGGCCTGCTGCTGCGCTTCGAGCGGGCGGTCGCGCACGTCCTGCACACTCAAGGCGCTGGCGATGACCAGCACCTCGTCAAGAGCCCGGCGCTCGCGCGCCTCCAGGATCATGCGGCCCACGCGCGGGTCCAGCGGCAACTTCGACAGCTCAACGCCCATGGGCGTGAGTTCGTTGGCATCGTCCACCGCGCCAAGCTCGGACAGCAGCTGGTAGCCGTCGGCAATCGCACGCCCCGAGGGCGCCTCGATGAACGGGAACTGCGCCACATCGCCCAGGTGCAGCGACTTCATGCGCAGAATGACGCCCGCCAGCGAGCTGCGCAGGATCTCGGGGTCGGTGAAGCGCGGGCGGCTGTTGAAGTCCGCCTCGTCGTACAGGCGGATGCAGATGCCGTTGGCCACGCGGCCACAGCGGCCCGCGCGCTGGTTGGCGGCGGCCTGGCTGATGGGCTCCACCAGCAGCTGCTCCACCTTGCTACGGAATGAATAGCGCTTGACCCTCGCTGTGCCAGCGTCAATCACATACCGGATGCCCGGCACGGTGAGCGATGTCTCGGCCACGTTGGTGGCGAGCACGATGCGGCGGCCGGTGTGGCCGTCGAAGATGCGGTCCTGCTCGGCCTGCGACAGGCGGGCGAACAGTGGCAGCACCTCGGCATTGCGCATCACGGGCTGGTGCGACAGGTGCTTGCGCAGGTGGTCCGCCGCCTCGCGAATCTCGCGCTCGCCGGGCAGGAAGATCAGGATGTCACCCGCCGCGTTGCCCTGCCAGAGTTCATCCACGCCATCGGCAATCGCCTCGTTCAGGCCGTGGTCGCGCGTCTCTTCAAAAGGCCGCCAGCGCTGCTCCACCGGAAAGGTGCGGCCCGAGACCATGATGACAGGGGCCGGGCCCTTGGCACTCTCGAAGTGCTTGGCAAACCGGTCCGCATCGATGGTGGCGGATGTGACGATGACCTTCAGATCAGGCCTGCGCGGCAGGATCTGGCGGATGTAGCCCAGCAGGAAGTCGATGTTGAGGCTGCGCTCGTGCGCCTCGTCAATGATGATGGTGTCGTAGGCCTTGAGCAGCGGGTCGGTCTGTGTCTCGGCCAGCAGGATGCCGTCGGTCATGAGCTTGACGGAGGCATCGCGGCTTAAGCGGTCCTGGAACCGCACCTTGAAGCCCACCACGTCACCCAGCGGCGTGTTCAGCTCTTCGGCAATGCGCTTGGCCACGCTGCTGGCGGCAATGCGGCGCGGCTGGGTGTGGCCGATGAGCTGGCCTTTCTGCCCCGGCTTGGCATTGCACTTGCCCCGGCCCAGCGCCAGCGCAATCTTGGGCAACTGCGTGGTCTTGCCCGAGCCCGTCTCGCCGCACACGATGATGACCTGGTGCTTGGTGATGGCCGCCATGATCTCTTCGCGCTTGCCCGAAACGGGCAGGGAATCAGGAAAAGTGATGCGCAGCGGCTCGGCAGTGGGGGCGGCGCGTGGGGCGGTGGGCGTGGGGGAGAGAGGCTCGGATTCGGTCATGAAGGCGTGCATTATCCGAGAGCCTGGGTTTTCGGTATGTAATGCGCACTTCCCGCCGCGCCCGGCGACGTCCCTGTGGCGTGTGCCACACCAGAAACGCGAACCCCATGCACTTGCAGACACCCGCCCACCTGCCCGTTGCCGCCGACCCTACACAGCCCCAGACTACGTCGCGCCGCGACTGGCTGGCCTGGGCAAGCACCACGGCCTTGGCCCCACTGCTGCCCGCCTGCGGTGGCGGCAACAATGCCGCCCCCCATCTGTCCGCCACCATGGCCTGGGGGCGCCATGAAATCCGGCAGGCCATGCAGACCAGCCAGGCACGGGCCGCCTCCATCGCACTGCTGCAGGGCGACCGCCTCGTCTGGCAGGAAGCCTTTGGTGTGGTGGACGACAGTTCCCGCGCAGCTGCCACCACGGACACGCGGTTCAACGTAGGCTCTGTGAGCAAGGTGCTGGCGGCGCTGGCCGTGATGATCCTGGTAGACCGCCGCCTGGTCGAGCTGGACGCGCCTGTGGCGCGCTACCTCCCACAGTTCACCATGCTGTCGCCGGGCTACCGCGACATCACGGTGCGGCACCTGCTGAGCCATGCCTCAGGACTGCCCGGCACCCACACCCACAACATGTTTGCCCTGGCCCCGCTGCCGGGCTATGCCGCCGAGCTGGAGACGGCCTTGGCTGATGTGCACCTCAAGCACGTGCCTGGCGCGATGGCCGTGTATTGCAACGACGGCTTCACACTGGTCGAGCGCATCGTGCTCGCCATCACCGGGCAACCCTATCCCGCATTCGTGCAGTCTGCCATCCTCAATCCGCTGGGCATGGCACGCTCGGGCTACACGCTGCAGCCCCTGCCTGCAGGCAGCTTTGCCCATGGTTACATCGGCGATGTGCGGCAGGGCCAGGAGTTCGTGATGGGCTACGCCACTGGCGGCCTGTGCACCACGCCGGGCGACATGATGAAGCTGGCGGCCATGCTGATGCGGGGCGGCGAGCTGGACGGCCAGCGCATTGTCTCCAAGGAGGGCGTCACCGAAATGGGCAGCGCGCAGAACCAGGGCATGCGCCTGAACCTCACTCCCGAATGGCACTGGGGCCTGGGTTGGGACAGCACCCAGCACCCCGGTCTGGACGCGGCAGGCGTTGTAGCGTGGCAAAAGAGCGGCGGGACAATGTTCTACTCCAGTGATTTCTATGTGCTGCCGCAGGCGGGTATGGCAGTGCTGCTCACGGGCAGCTCGCCAGGGTTCAAGCCCGGGCCGATAGCCGAAGGAGTCCTGCTGCGGGCGCTGCAGGAAACGGGGAAACTGCGCGCGCTCCCCCCCAATGTATCGGCGGCCATCCCGGCACAAGCCACCATTTCTTCGGCGGCAGTGGATGCCCTGCTGGGCATCTACGGCAACTACGCACAGCCCATCAAGGCGGCATCGCCGGACAGTCAGCAGGTTGACCTGTCCGAATGGTCCGCCAAGCGACAGCGCTGGGAACCCCTGAGCATCGGACTGCGCCTGCGCAGTGACGGATGGTGGTGGTCGGACGCCCAGCCCGGCAAACAATACCGCTGGGAGCTGGCCGAGGGCCGCCGCTACTTGATGTCCCGCGAGCTGGCCACCTCAGGGCACTACAGGATCACCATGCCAATTGCACAGCAGATGCCACCTGCCCCGGCACCGCTGCCCGCCCCGTGGTCGGCGCGCCTGGGCAGCACGTGGCAGCTGATCAACGAAGCCCCCGAATCTATCCCGCTGGCCATGGGCGTGGGAGAGTCCTCGCTCAAGGAGCTGCAGGAGCTGCCCGGGTACCTGTTCTGGGACGACA
>Ga0209207_1000494_pt1 | contig 24080 bp, 20 predicted proteins | sample SaghotsprinmetaG_FD_184140 | JGI IMG/M metagenome (GOLD analysis project Ga0209207, IMG submission 184140) | Hot spring microbial communities from South Africa to study Microbial Dark Matter (Phase II) - Sagole hot spring metaG (SPAdes) (version 3) | ecosystem: Environmental > Aquatic > Thermal...
AAATCACTCGAAAGGCATACGTGGGAGCGGGCTTGCCCGCGACAGCACGTTCGCGGTAGCGAACATTTTTTCCCGGCGCAGCCAAACTTGCTGGACGCGCGCGAGCGCGGCAATTGGGCGGTCGAACGGGCTGCCAGCGCGGTCATCGCGGCCCCCGGACCCGGGGGCCGCTCCCACGGCAGTGCCGATTTTCATCTTAGGGGTGGTGGCAACCACCACGATCGTTAGTACTAAAATTACAAGATTTACTTGCCATTCAGGGCCAAAATGATTCCTGCCGCCAAAAACCTCGCTGCTCCGACCGCCGGTACGGCGGGTGCCCCGGCCGGCGGTACCGGCGAGGTACTGCTGCCCGGTTTCATCGACAGGACTGAGCACGGTCTGATGGTCGATGCCGCCAAGAGCAGCGCCGAGGACCTCCAGCGCTTCGTCGATCGCATCTTTGGCAACAACGCCTGTTTTTTTCATCTCGACTATGCCCTGCTGCAGGCGCTGCTCTATGATGATAAGGAAAACCGGCCGAGGGGCTTGGTGCGCCTGGCCGAGGCGGTCAAGGTCTTCGAGGCCGAGCGGCGCCCGCTCTACCGCGGCGTGAAGATCGCCCTCGACGGCAGCGAAGCCGAGTACTTCTTCGAGCCGGTCGAGATGGAGATCGTCGAGCAGGCGCCGGTCTATGGCCCGCCGGCCGAGGACGGTTCGACCAATCTGATCGGTTATCAGCCGATGGTGCGTAGCGTGCCGGCGCGGCTGGACTTCGACGAGTTCGTTGCCGACATGTGGCTGAAAGGCGTGCGTTACGGTATCGACGAAGCTCTTGTGCGCGGCGTTATCGAGCGCGGCGAGACGGCGCGCATGATCATCGCGCGCTGGCGGCCGCCGACACCGGGGAAGGATGCCACACTGGAAGAATTGACCGATGCCTTTTATCGCGACGATTCGCCAGTCATCCTGCCCGACGGCCGCGTCGATCTACGTCGTTACAAGAACCGCTATCCACAGGTTGCCAAAGGCTTGCCGCTGTTGCGCAAGGTGCCGCGCCAGCTCGGCAAGCCCGGTTTCAAGGTCAGCGGCGAACGCATCGAACCGCCACTGCCGAAGGATTTCGATCTGGCCAAGGTCGCCGGTGCCGGCACGAAGATCGTCAGCGGCGAAGGCGGTGAGTTCATCGTCGCCGACCAGGACGGCTTCCTCAATCTCGATCCAAAGACGATGCAGGTGTCGATCACCGAAAAGATCGTCAGCCGGCAGGGCGTGTCGATGCGCACCACCGGCGATCTGGCGCTGGCCGGCGACGAGTTCGAAGAGCACGGCGACGTGCAGGAAGGGCGCACCGTCGAAGGCAGACACATGACCTTCTTCGGCAACGTCTATGGTCGTATCAACTCGAGCGGCGGCCGTGTGTTGTTCAAGGGCAATCTGGTCGGTGGCCAGACGGTCAGTCCGGGCGGCGAGATCCGCTGCGAAAACCGGGTCTCGAAGGCGCACCTGCACGCGATCGGCGGCGAAGTGATCGCCGCCACGGTGGAAAGCAGCTGGATCATCGCCAGCAAGGTGGTGCTGGAGAAAGCCATCGCCTGTGACATCATCGCCGAGACGATCGAGATCGGCATCGCCGAAGGCTGTGCGCTGGTCGGCCGGACGGTGAAGATCGGCGCTTGCGGCACTTTCCGCAACAAGGAGACGATGATCGGTCTGCTGCTCCCCGATCTGGCGCCCTGGGATCGCGCGCTGGCCGATCTGGCGCGCAGGCAGAGCGAGATCGAGGGCACGATGCAGGCGCGCGTGCGCCAGATCGAACAACTGCGTAGCCAGCCCGAGTTTGCCAAGTTTCTCGCTCTCGACGCCCAGGTCCGCAGTGGCAAGATCAAGCTGAATGCGCCCCAAGAAGAGGCGTTCATGCGCGTTGCGGCGCGCCTCGCGTCACCGTTGCGCCAACTGCGGTCGCTGCAGGCCGAACTGACAGCCGCCAGCGCCGAAGTCAATGCCTTGCGCGCCGAGCAGGCCGAGCTCGCCGAACGGCGCAAGCATGCCGGCGAAGGCACGCACTGCGCGATCGGCGAGGTACGGGGAGAGACGCTGGTGCGCCGTTTCAAATACAACCCCAATCTGCCCCTGCTCGGCGAGAACCAGGTGGCCGAACTGGCGCCCAGGTTGCGCGAGTATGGCCCGGCTGGTGACCGGCTGTTCTGGAACGATCGCGGCCAGTTCGAGTGGAACAGCGGCGAAGGCTGATGCGGGCGGCAGGTGACTTTCCACCCCGGAGAGGGAGAGACGCAAATGCTAGAATCGACCGCCATCGAACTGACGATCAATGGCGAACGCTTATCGTTTGCCTCGCCTCTGACGGTGAAGGCACTGCTCGAGGCGCGCGGCCTGGCTGGCAAGCGCGTGGCCGTCGAGCGCAATGGTGAAATCGTGCCGCGCAGCCAGCATGGCGAAGTCGCGCTGGCCGACGGCGACCGGCTCGAAATCGTTGTCGCGGTCGGCGGCGGCTGATGCCGCCGCCCTTCAACCACCACGGAATTCCCGATGCGAGAAGACACGCTGATCATCGCCGGCAAGGCCTATGCCTCGCGCCTTCTGGTCGGCACCGGCAAGTACAAGGACTTCGACGAGACGCGTGCCGCCGTCGAAGCTTCGGGTGCGCAGATCGTCACCGTCGCCATCCGGCGCACCAACATCGGCCAGGAGCCGGGACAGCCTTCGCTGCTCGACGTCCTGCCGCCGGAGCGTTACACGATTCTGCCCAACACCGCCGGCTGCTACACCGCTGAGGAAGCCGTGCGCACGCTGCGCCTGGCGCGCGAGCTGCTCGACGGCCATGCACTGGTCAAACTCGAAGTGCTGGGCGATCAGCGCACGCTCTACCCGAACATGCCCGAGACGCTGCGCGCCGCCGAAACGCTGGTGTGCGAAGGCTTCCAGGTCATGGTCTATTGCGCCGATGACCCGATCCAGGCCAAGCGTCTCGAAGAGATCGGCTGCGTCGCGGTGATGCCGCTCGCCTCGCTGATCGGCTCGGGTATGGGCATCCTCAATCCCTGGAACCTGCGTCTGATCATCGAAGAAGCCAAGGTGCCGGTGCTGGTCGATGCCGGAGTCGGCACCGCCTCGGATGCCGCCATTGCGATGGAGCTCGGTTGCGATGGCGTGCTGATGAACACCGCCATCGCCCAGGCGAAGAACCCAGTGCTGATGGCCAGCGCGATGAAAAAAGCGGTCGAGGCCGGCCGCGAGGCTTTCCTCGCCGGCCGCATGCCGCGCAAGACCTACGAAGCCACCCCCAGCTCGCCGACCGGCGGCCTGATTGCCTGAACCGGCCGATGCCGCAGCCATCGCTCTGGCCCAGGCGAACCAGAGCCATCGCCGTGGCGATGGGGCTGACTTTGGCCGTTGCGACTGGGGCGCAGGCGGGCGGCGATGAGGCGACGCAGACCCTGCCGCTCGTTCCCATGCCGGAGCGTCTGGGCTATGCCTTCGGTCAGCCGCGCATCCTCATCGTGCAGCGCCTGTTCGGCCTGTCGCATGGCATCGCGCTGCTCGCCGCTGCCTGCCGCGACCTGCCCGACGAAACTCTAGCCCAGACGGCGCGTATCGCCTACGGTCAGTGGCGCAGCCAGCAGATCGGCACCGTGCTGGCCATGCAGGACGAGTTGGCGCGCTGGTATTTCGGTCGCGAGGCCGCGCGCGCCGACCGCAGCGACGTCGTGCGCGCCCTCGGCCTCATGCCCCGCCTGGAGCAGCCCGGCCAGACGCCGGGGGAGCACGCGTCGGGCCGGACCGACAACGAATTGCGCGCCGCCTGCCAGAGTCTGCCCGAAGTCTTGCACCAGCCGCGTTACGACCTGCAGCGCCGGCTGCGTCTGGAAGAAGTCCTGAGTCAGGTGGCGCTCGGCATCCGCGCCGAAGAAACGCTGACTTCCTGCCTCGAACGGCTCACCGAGCGCGAACAGGCCTTGCTGCGTCAGCGTTACGCCGCCTGGCAGGCCAGCAATGGCGGGCGTTTTCACGAACTGCGCCAGCTCGCCGGCAAGCTGTGGCCGGAAGATCAGGATCAGAGTTTTGCCCAGTGGCAGGCCACCCGCCGGCAGCAGGAAGCGCGCCACAGTCGCCAGGACTGTCTGCGCGCCAGCCAGTCGCTGGCCAGCGCGGCATTGCAGCTCAACGCGGTCGGGTCACTGCCTCTGCCCGTGCCGGCGAGTGCGCCGACCGAGGCCAGCGACGCAGCCACCCCGGCGGCCCCCGCGGCGGACGGGCCGGTGCCGGCCGCGCAACCGGCGACCATGACTACCCCTTCGACCGACGACGCGCAGGCAGCGCCATGACCCCGATTCGCAGCTACGTGCTGCGCCAGGGACGCATGTCCGAAGCGCAGAAACGTCACCTCGACGAAGGGCTACCGCGCTGGGGTGTGCCTTTCCGTCCCGAACCGCTCGACTTCGATGCACTGTTCGGCCGTCGGGCGCCGCGTTTCGTCGAAATCGGCTTCGGCATGGGCGAGACGACGGCCGAAATCGCCCAGGCGCATCCGGAGAACGACTATTTGGGCATCGAGGTGCATCTGCCTGGCGTCGGCAGCCTGCTAAAGCAGATTGCCGCCCGCGGGCTGGCCAACCTGCGCCTCGTGCGTCATGACGCGGTAGAGGTCGTGCAGGCGATGGTGCCGCCGGCGAGCCTCGTCGGCATCCACATCTATTTTCCCGATCCCTGGCCGAAGAAACGCCATCACAAACGGCGCCTGATCCAGCCGGCCTTCGTCGCGGTGCTCGCCTCGCGCCTGGCGCCGGGTGGTTATCTGCATTGCGCAACGGACTGGCAGGACTACGCCGAGCAGATGCTGACCGTGCTCGGGGGCGAGCCGGCGCTCGTCAACACCGCCGTCGATTACGCACCGCGCCCGCCCTGGCGACCGCAGACCAAGTTCGAGCGGCGCGGTCTGGCTTTGGGTCATGGCGTTTGGGATGTGCTGTTCCGCCGCCGCGGTTGAGAAAAGGAAACGCTCGCGGCAGCCGGCGCAGAGCGCCGCGCTCGACCGTTGAGTCGTCCGCGGCCATTCATCCAGCGTTTTCCGCACTCGTCGCGAGGTTTTCGATCAGACGGCGTATCGGTGCGGGCAAACCGCCGGCGAGGGCCTCGGCGAAAGTCAGCCCGATGGACACGGCGTCGGTCACGCCCGGCAGCGGCTTGACTGTCGCCAACACGGGGTGCAGGCGCAGCAGACGATGCGTGAGCCGATGCTGCAGCGCGGCTAACGGACGCAGAGCGACGATGCGCCAACCCAGGCGCGCCGCAACCGTCTGTGGCGTCGCGTCCGGGGGCACCTCGGGGGGCGCCAGCAAACCGCCCCAGAGGCCCGCCGGCGGCCGGCGTTCGAGCCAGAGACGGCCGTCGTACCGTATGAGCAGCAGAACCCGTTCGACTTCCGGCACGCTTTGGCGGGGGCGCGCTGTCGGCAATTCGGCGACGCGGCCCTGTTGCCAGGCGACACAGTCGCCTGCCAGCGGGCAGCATGCACAGGCCGGGCAACGGGGTGTGCAGACCAGCGCGCCGAGATCCATCTGCGCCTGGGTGTAAGCCGCCATCTGCGCCGAGGCCGGCAGCAACGAGGCAGCAAGCTGCCACAGCCGTCTTTCGATGGCCCTCGTGCCCGGCCAGCCGTCGATGCCGGCATGACGGCAGAGCACACGTTTGACGTTGCCATCGAGGATGGGCACGCGGACGGCGAAGCAGAAAGCAGCGATGGCGTGCGCCGTCGAGCGGCCGATACCGGGCAATGCAGCCAAACTGGCCGGATCGCGCGGAAATTCTCCGCCGTGGGCGTGCATCACCTGCCGGGCGCAGGCGAGCAAATGGCGGGCGCGCGCGTAATAGCCCAACCCGCTCCACAGCGCCAGCACCTCGGCTTCCTCGGCGGCCGCCAGCGCCGCCAGAGTGGGAAAACGGGCGATGAAGCGCGAGTAATAGTGCCGCACGGTCGCCACCTGGGTCTGCTGCAGCATCACTTCCGCCAGCCAGATGCGGTAAGGGTCGCGGCCGCTCCAGGGCAGATCATGGCGGCCGTGCACTTCATGCCAGGCGAGCAGACGCCGAGCGAAATCGCCGTCGGGCGGGTGTTTCATGCGCCGCCTCTGGCAGGCAGGCCGAATGACGGACTACAATGACTTCTCGCTGCCGCAAAGGAGCAAGTCATGAGCATACAGGATCCCCTCGAATTCGTCCGCTCGATGTGGAGTAACATGGGTTTTCCGTTGCCGGGAATGGTCGCACCGACCGTCGATGGCGATGAGCTGGCGCGCCGCATCGCCGACCTGAAGGCAGTCGAAGGCTGGTTGAAAACCAACCTCAATTTGCTGCAAATGACCATCCAGGGGCTGGAAATGCAGCGCGCGACGCTGGCCGCGATGAAGGCGATGAGCGAATCGGCCGGCAGTGCCGGCAGCGAAGGCGTAGCCAATCCGTTTGCCAATGCCGCCTTCCAGGCCGCGCTCAACCCCTCGCTCTGGCCGTGGAATTTCACCGCACCGCCGGGCAGCGGCACGCCGGGCCAGGGCGCCGCGCCGTCAGCGCCCATGGATCAGCCAAAAGGGTAAGGTCAGCATTGCCGCCAGCGTGCTGGCCGAGACCAGCCAGGCGACGCGCATTCCATCACCGCCCATGCGCTGGGCGAGAATGTAGGCCGAGGTAGCGGTCGGCAATGCAGCGAAGATCAACACCACATCGGCAGCGACGCCGGCGAGGCCGAACCAGCGTCTCGCGGCCAGCGCAACGAGCGGTAGCAGTAACAGCTTGACGGCGAGGAACCAGCCGGCCGCCAGACGCAGACCCGGCCCGAGCGCGCCGCGTAGGCGCAGCGCGGCACCGACGCTGAGCAGTCCGAGGCTGATCGAGGCCTCGGCCAGCCGACCGAGGAAATGTTGCGCCGGTTGCGGCAATGGCAGCGCGAACAGGTTCCACGCCAGACCGGCCAGGGTCGCCAGAACGAGCGGATTGCGCGCCAACTCGGACAGCACGCTCGCCTCGCTATGCCGCGCCAGCGCCCAGGCTGAAGCGATGTTCACCAGCGGCACCATGACGCCGGCCGCAACGCCCATCGCCGCCATCCCTTCGATGCCATGCAGTTTGCCGGCGACCGCTAACCCGATGTAGGTGTTGTAGCGGAAGGCGCACTGGAACATCGAGGCCCAGCTCATCGCCGGCAGAGGAAAAAGCCCGCGTGCGGTCAAACCGAAAAGCATGCCGGTGGCGACGACGAGCGTCACCGCCAAGATGAGCGGCGCCATGGCCCGGATATCCAGCGGCAGGCGGGTCACGGAATGGAAGAGCAGCGCCGGGAAGAGGATGAAATAAATCAGGCGTTCGAGCTGCGCCCAGAAATGCTCCTCGCGCAGCATAGCGCGTTTGAGCGCGAACCCGAGCAGGATGAGGGCAAAATCAGGCAGCAGCGCCAGTGCGGTATCCACGGTTCAACCGATGTGCAAGTAACGATGATGAAAATGCTTAATGAATTGCTGCGCAGGTGCATCGCGCCGCTGCGCGCTCCCCTTGGGCTATCGCGGCGAAGGCTGCGGTAACCGTTCGAAGCGCGTGTCCTCAGCCCGACAGGCACGGCGTCGCCATTGCAACGTGTTACGCTCTTCGTCATTCATCGGGAGAGATCGTCATGCTCCATCCATCCTCCGCTCTGCCGCTCGCGCTCATCGTATCGCTTGCCGGATGCGGCTTTACTGAAACAGCAACCACCACAGCGGCCGTGGCCGAAAGCAAGAAACGGGAACTCGAACAGGGCCGCTAGACCCAGGAACGGATCGTTCTGGGCATCGCCGCAGCGGGCCGCCAGAGCGAAGACGGCCAGCGAGCTGCCGACGCACGCTGAAGGGGGCCACCCAGATTCCCGATGTGGTTCGGGAAACGCTGAATGAGTTGCTGCGCTTTCCTCAGAGGTTCGACCACTGCGCCTCGATGTCGTGGGCGCCATCGACCAGGCTGAGCATGTCTTCCTCGGTGAGGGCGAAATGGCGGCAGATCGCCTCTTCGAACTTCAGCCACTCGACATCGACCGTGCCGCGCATCAGTTGGTGGTGGATGTGGGCCGCTATGTGGCCGATGCCGGCGAAGCTGCGCGCCGTGTCGCTGACATCGAGATCGCTGAACATGCTCACATCGTGATGCAGCAAAATGGCCTGACAAAGGTCTTCGCCAAGGCCCCAGGAGCGGGCGAGGAAATAACCGACCACGCAGTGATGCGTACCGAGGGCCTCTTCCTCGACCGCGACGAAGGAACGGTCGGCCGTCTGGTTAGCGGTGAGCAACACCTCGCGGTAATTGGGAAAACGGCCCATCAACAGGGGAATACCGCAATCGTGGAACAAACCGTAGGTATAGGCCTCATCGGACGGGATGCCACGCAGCTTGCGCGCCAGATAGATGCTCAGCGCCGCAACCTTGTCGGCGGTATCCCAGAAACGCTGCAGCATCGGCGGCTCGGCGCCGTACAGCGCCTGACGCATGACGAGGCTGGTGGCGATGTTTTTGACATTGCGCAACCCGAGCAGATTGACGGCCTGATTGACGCTCTTCGCCTTGCGCGTCAGACCGAAAACCGGCGAATTGACGGCCTTCAGCATCGCACCAGCCAAGCCAACATCGGCCGAGATGGCCTTGGCCACGCGCACCAGATCCGGTTCGTTGTGTTTCATCTCCTCGAACAATACGGTCACGACCTCCGGGCGCGGTGGAATCACCAGCCCCTGCATCAATTTCTGATCGACCTGAATGTCCATGCCTGACTACTCCTCGCGATGTTTGCGTATTATGAAAAAGACGAATGAATCGCTGCGCAGACACTTCGACGGCGGTGCGCGCTGCACGCTCCCGCGCTGATCTTTTGCATATAAGTGTGCCGCTGCGTGGCACCCCGCTCTCGGCTTTCTTTAACGTTTCCCGGTTCTCGCATCACAGTTCGATCTCCATGCCGTCCTAGGCGGAATCGACCTGCACGGCGTGCGCCGCGCGTGATCTCTTCCAGGCGGCGCGTCTGGTGCAACACATCCTCAGTTCGACGCCGACGGCATTGCTCGAATGTCCCCAGTCGGCGCGGATGGAAATCGCATCGAGCAGCGAATACATGGCATCGAAGATCACCAGATCGGCATCGTGGAAGAAGGCGACGAAGCGCGCCTGCTCGCCCGGGTTTTCCAGCCGATGCTCCGAATCGGTGGAATAGACGAGAACCTTGTCCTCGCCCTCGAAGCGCCAGCCATAGGAATCGCCGGCATGGCGCTGACGCAGCGCGCTGACTTTCAGGCCGGCAACCTCGTAACGCTTGCCCGGTTGCAGCACGTCGAAGACGATCTCGGCACCGAGCTGGCCGAAATCGACCGGGAACGAAGGCGCGGCCTGCTGGCGACGGAAGGCATACTCGACGTCGCCATGACAGCTGTGAATGACGATGCGGTTGCCCGGGATAAAGACCGGCGTGAAGAACGGAAAACCCAGGGTATGATCCCAGTGCAGATGAGACATGAACACATGGTAGGTCTGCGGCTGGTCCGCTCCGAAACGGGTCAGCAGATCCTGCGCCAGTGGCCGCGCACCGCTGCCCATGTCGAGGATGACATGTTCGCCGCTTCCGGTGAGCACTGCGACACAGCTCGAATGGCCGCCATAACTGCCGCGCAGCGAAAAGTCCAGTCCGTCGATGAAGATGTCGATGGCGGCTGGGGTCGACAGGTCGCGGCCCCGGCTGGCGGCCAGCGCCTCGGCCAGCTTGGCGCGGATGCCCGGCGCGGTGATCGAAACTGGAATCGAACCGCGCGTGCCCCAGAAGCGGACTTTCATTCTCCTCCCTTGCTGGCGCACTGGCTGCCGCGCCAGCGAACCGGCACGCAGTTTGCCACTTTTGCCCGCATCCGGCATGCCAGCCGACGGTGCTACGCTAACGATCATGGTGGTTGCCACCGCCCCGGAAGATGAAAATCGGCACTGCCGTGGGAGCGGCCCTCCGCGGATTCGGGGCCGGGGGCCTCGATGACCGCGGTGGCAGCCCGTTCGACCGCCGCCGCGCTCGCGCGCGTCCAGCAAGTTTGGCTGCGCCGGGAAAAAATGTTCGCTACCGCGAACGTGCTGTCGCGGGCAAGCCCGCTCCCACGAAGAAATATGCCTTTCAAGGGATTTTCACGTTAAATGACGATGTAGCGGTTGGCCTCTTCCTGGCGAGAGAGTGCCTCGAGCGCTTCGTCCATCGGGATGACGACGAGCAGCACGATCCAGCGCCGGCGGTCGCGGCCGACCAGCTCCGGGAAGTTGAGCCTGTGCCAGCCCCGCCCCTGGACCTCCGTCTCCGCCTCGACACCCATACCATCGACGGTCACTTCAACCGGATCGAGACGCAAACGCTCGGCCGGCGCCGACAACCAGGCGACGACATCGTCGAGCAGCCGTTCGGGCGCCAGACGTTCGTTCAATTCCTGCCACTCGCGCTCGCAGTTCGCCAGCTCGGCAGCAAGCGCCGTATCGGCCGGGCTGACTTTCATGCAGGCACGCATGAATTCCAGCCGGCCATGCACCTCCTCGCGCCGCGTTTGCAACCCCTCGCGCTGACGGCAGAAACCCTGCAGCAGGCCATCGAAGGCCGCCTGCTTGAGCAGACGACGGGTTTCCTCGAGGTCGGTAGCCAGACCGCGCAAAGTGTGGTCGATGAAGTAGAGCACGGTCTGTGGGCTATCGCCACGCACCAGATCGCCCCAGAGCGCGGCGCCAAGCACCCTCTTTTCCTGCCGTCGCATGCCCAACAGACCAAAACAGCGGGGTGCAGCGCGCGTGCCGGGCTGGGCGAGAAAGACACGCAATTCGCGGCTCTTGGCCAGCGTGCCGGGGATATCCGCTGCCGAGGCGAACAGCGCATGCACCAGCGGATCCTCGGCAAAAGCGCTGCGGCAGATACACACCGGACCGGGCAGCGCATCGACCAGATCCTGGGCATGACTCCAGGAAATACGCACCGCCGGCATCAGCCGCTTTTGCCAGCCGGAAAAGGCGGCGAGACGGGGTTCGGCCGCAACGACGGCAGCCAGCAGCCGTTCCTCGTCGGCATTCGGCGCCGGCCCGCCATGGCTTCCCAGCCAGGACAACAAGCTCACGATGCATCCCTCCTCGAACACCGCGGCTCATGGCGCCGGCGGATCAGTGCTGATACCATCGCCCACCGGCCCGCCGCGCGTCATTCCGCTCCATCCATCTCAGGCGGCCTGTCGATCGAAACGCCCGAGAAGGAGCGGCTGCCGCCTTCGTTCCACGATCTAGTCATTAGGCCTACTCCGTTATGACCCCATCCCCCCTCGATCTGCACGCCTGTGATTCGCGCTCACTCGACCTGCTGGCGCTGAATTTGGCCGATTTTGCTCTCTTCTCGGGGCTGGATGCACGTGAAGCCCGCCTGCTCGCCAGCCATATGTTGCTTTATGGCGCCAGGCAAGGCACGACCATCTTTGCCGAAGGGGATCCGGGCAACTTCCTCTGTCTGATCCTCGAAGGCCGCACCGTGATCACCAAGCAAGGCGACGACGGGCAGCCCCACACCATCGGCACGGTCGGTCCGGGCAAGACGATCGGCGAAATGGCACTGATCGATGGCGAACCGCGCTCGGCAAGCTGTTCCTGCCAGACCGATGTCGAACTGGCGTTGCTGTCGAAGAGTAACTTCGACAAGCTGGTGCAAACTGCGCCACTGCTCGGCTACAAGGTGATGGCGCGCCTGGCCAAGCTGCTCAGCCAGCGGCTGCGCCAGACCACCGGACAGCTGGTCGATCACATCTAGGAAAGCGCTGAAAAAATGGCTGCGCGGGCACATTGCGGCGTTGCGCGCTGCTCGCTCCCTCACCTAACCATATTGTTATGGCTCGGCTGCTGTGCTGCATCCCGCGCGCCGTGCCGACGCGGCTGACTTTCGGTTTCCCCGCCCGTGCCGACCTCAAGCCAACGAGGCTGCGGCGGCACCGCGCTCCCGCAGATGGATCAACAAGTCGTCGATCCCCAGCGGCGCGCAGTGCAGCAAACCCTGCTGCCGGAAGCAGCCGGCATCCTTGAGTTGGCTCGCCTGGAGCGGACGCTCGACCCCCACCGCAGTGACGGCCAGACCCAAACCGGTGGCCAGATGCAGCGTCGCGCCGATCAGCGACCGCGACAGCGGCACGGTTTCGACCTCGCCGACCAACCGGCGACCGAGATTGATGCCGGTCAGCGTACCCGGCGGCAGCGTGGCAAGCAAAGCCAGGTTGCCCATGCAGTGATCCATGATCAGTCCGACGCCGCTGCGCCGCAAGATGTGGAGCCGCTCCAGCTCCGCCGGGCCGAGTGTGGCCAGCGTCTCCTCGGCCACCTCGAGCTGCAGCGCCTGGGGCGGCAAATCATGACTGACCAACAGGTCGAGGACGCGCATCGGCAAGTGGGCATCGTGCAGTTCGGTGGCCGAGAGATTGACGCTCAACAGCGGCGGCCGCTCGCGGACCGCGCGCCACCAGCGCGCCAGATCGGCACAGGCCAGTTCGAACACCCGGCGACTGATCGCCGGCGTCAAGCCGCACTGCTCGGCCAGCGAGAGAAACTCGTCCGGTAGGCGCACGCCATCGGTCGACTGCCAACGCAGCAAGGCTTCGACCGCGACGACACAGCTGCCCTCGATGCGCGGTTGATAGACGAGGTGCAGGGCGTTGCTCCCTGGCGCGGCGCGCAGTTCGCGCGCCAGTGCCAGCCGACGGTGGGCAAGAGCATCGAGTTCGGCATCGGCGTAACGGCACAGCCGTCCACGGCTCACCGCCGCACAGGCCTGAGCGGCACTGCGCCACAAAGCGCGCGCATCGCGGCCATCGCGCGGGCTGACGGCGATACCGATACGCGCACTCAGCTCGAGCCCGCCATCCTCGAGCGCGAATGGCCGATGCAGCAGTTCGACCGTCCTTTCGGCGACGATGAGCGCATCCTCGGCACGCGCCAGGGACGGCAACAGCAGCATGAAACCGCTGCCCGAGGCGGTCTCCTCACCCGGCATCGGCAGCACGCCATGCCAGCCCAGCTGATCGGAAGCGCGCAGTGTCGTGCGCAGCCGGCCAACGGCCCACTGAAGAACCAGACCGCTGACCGAGGGACCATAGCGACCGGCAATGTCGGTTAGTCCGTCGAGTTCGATACACAACAGCGCCAGCGTGCGGCCTTCGCGCAGACTGCGGCCGAGCTCGCAGTCGATCAATTCACGCAAGCGCTGCTTTTCCGGCAGGCCGGTCAGCGCGTCGAGGCCGGCCGTGACGCTGGGCGAACCGCAACTCGCCTGAGCGCGTGCCGTGACATCGCGCACCAGACACAGACGCCCATCGCCGAAGCGCACGCAGTGCGCCTCGTAAAGATAGTGCGGAGGCTCGCCGGCCGCCCGATCGACGACGAATTCGACCAGCACATCCTCGTCCGCCTCTTGCAACGGCGCGAGCGGCACATCGGCGAGACGGCCGTGACGGGCGAGCAGTTGGCCATCGTCGGCCAGCCAGAAAAGGCCATCCGGCAATGCGTCGAGCAACGCACCGGTGTTTAAATCAGAATCAACGGGCGCCATGCCAGTTTCTCAACGTCTCTTTCACAAGCAACACGAAGGGCAACCCCGCATGCCTCTTTCCCCGCGAGGGGAGAAACCAGCGGGGCAAATTTTTCGGGGCCGGCACAATAGCCGTTTCGTCCCCCCCCAGATGCTGACAAAACCAGTCCGGATCGACACCGGCACGGCCCCCCGGGTCAGACGTGCATGGCCAAGGCGCACGAGCGGCGCGCAGCCTTCAACCGGGCTGCAACTGCTCGAGCGCCCGACCGACGGCGCGCTCGAAGATCGGATCCGCGCTCACCTCGATCGCTTCACCGCGGGCAAATTTCACCGCCAGTGCCTCGGGCGCCACGGCCAGCGCCTGCGACGAACGCGGATTGGTAAACAGCAGCACGCCCCGCTGCGGGCTGAGCCAGGAAAGCCGGTAACGTTCCGCGCCCCCTTCACCATAGAACTCGACCCAGTCACCGCGCTTGAGCGCCACGACCCGCCCGAGCGCCTCGGCTTCGACCGACATCGCCCAAGCCGCATCGGTCAGCGTCAGGCGTTCGACCTGCACGCCCTGCTGCTGGATGCGGCTCCGGGTGATCTCGGCGACCGCAGGCTCGGCGGGTGTTTTGCTCGGCGCCGGTGGCGACGGCCCGGCGCCGCGCAGCACCGACGCATGCTGCGCGAACAGCGCATCCATCAGCTTCAGGCGCCGCTCGGTGGGCGTGCCAGCACGTTCGAGCGCTCGCTGCAGCGCTTTGACCAGCAGCGGCAGTTTCATGGTCAGCACGCGCCGGGCGCGCGGATCGGTCTTCGGCTGCACGCTGTCGACCAGCTCGGTCGCCGTTGCAAGCGCCTCTTTCCAACCCTCCTCGTCCTCGTCCAGGCGCAGACGGATGAGTAACTGGCGCCAGTCGGACTGCAGGATGTCGAACACCGGCCCGGCCGACACGGTAGCGAAAAACGGCGCGAGCGCCGCCTCGGCCTCGGCCTGGGCGGCGCGGCGGCGATCCTCGTCGGCCACCAGCGGCGCAGCGCGATCGGCCAGCGTATCGGCCTCGGACTCCTCGAGCAGGAGAAATTGTTCGAGTTCGACGCACAGCGTCTCGAACAGCGTCGTATCCTGCTGAAACTCGTTCTGCACGCGGTCGACCAGCGCTTCGACATGAAGATAAAGCGGATCGTCGCGCCGTGCCTCGCGCCCCCAGCGTACGGCCGCCCGCGAGATGCCCTCAAGCAAACGGCGTGCCGGATGGGCGCGGCTGGCGAAAAAACCCTTGTCGAGCATCGCCACCTTCAGCACCGGAATCTGCAGCCGGCCGATGAGCGCCTTGATCGGATCGGCGATGCTCTTGTCCTCGAAGATCAGATCGAAGAGCGTCGCGACGATATCGACGGTCACCGCATCGAGTGGCGACATGTCCCGAGCCGCCTCGCTGGCACGAAACTGATGCAGCACGTTGTTGGGCACCAGCACCGCGCCGTCGGCCGGCGTGGTCGCCGGTGCCGCGCGCTGCAGCGATTCGAGGGCCGTCCACACCACGCTAGGCGACAGGCTGGCCGCCGAAACGGGCATGGCACCGCCGACCACGACGCCCCCTCCTGTGCCGCCCCCCGGCATACCGCCCGCGCCACCGCCTTGGACCCCGCCGACCAGACGCGCCAGCATGGCAAAGAGGTCGCCTTCGCTGGGTGACTTGCTTTCCGCGGGCTTGGCCTTCGCGGTCTCCGGTCGCTTGCTCTCGCCTTTGGCGTAGCCGCGCTTGAGCTCGGGCAGCACGCCGTGGCGGATGAAGAACGAATTCAGTTCGGCATAAGCCGAAGGCAGGGAAGCCTGGGCATGGGGTGCGAAACGGCGCAGCAACTCACGTCGCGTCGGCGCATTGCAACCAGCCTCACGCAACGCTGCGGCCAGGGCACGGGCAAAAACGATCGGCGCGGCAGCGGCCCCCTGTTCGGTCTCGCCGCTGCGCGCGCCGAGCGATTCCAGCCGCCGGCCGATCGCATTCAGCTCATCGGCACTGGCATCGCGCAGGCGGTCGGCCAGCGACTTGACGGCGATTTCCTCTTCCAGCTCACCCTCGTCGACCAGGCTCAAACCTTCGAGACCGAAACTGACCGCACCCGTGGCGACCTGCTTGCGTGCCGAGGCATCGAACTCGCGCTGCCAATGCACTGCCAGCAAGGCCTCGATACGCTGGGCATCGACCGTCAACAGTTCGCGCATCTGATGCAGAGCGCGGCGACGCTCGACCTCCTCGACCTTCTCCATTTCGCCTGCCAGCTCGTCGCCGACCTTGGCCAGCCACTCGCGCACCGCACCGCGCAGCGCGCGCGCGAACGCATCGCGCGCCTGACCGAGCAGCGGAGACACGACAGACGCCGCGGGAGAGGCGGGAAAAAAAGACGTGTTCATCGAAGAAGCGCAGAGAGCGTGAGCAAGGCCGAGCCGGGCGAGGCGCGGCCCGGCCGATGATACGGCAGAGCCTCGCGCATCGCAACAAAATCCATTTTGCATCAACAATGAACCCGGTGTTCAGCCTGGGTCGCCCGTCAGATGCGGAACGACGGACGGCGACAGCGACCTGGCGAAGGCGGCACCGCGTGCGGCAGATCGCACCCGTCAATCGCCGGGCGTTCAGTTCGGGCGTTTCTGGCCGTTACTGCGGAAAAGTGGCGTCGAGGCCCGCTCAAGCCCGACTGGACCGCAATACCCGGCAAGGCGTGCCGCGGCGGGCAAGCGTTGCGTCGATGCGGGCCATCGGGCCCGCTTGAAACCGGTGAGGAGGGAACGATGAAGATCGAGGCGAGTCAGATCACGATGCAGGCGCATCAGTTCAGTCTGCGGCGCGAGGAGACGAGCGAGAGCCTGCGCTTGTGGCGCGGCGACGAGGCGGCAACGATGACCACCGCACCTCTGCCGAGCATTTCTTCGGCCGGCCGGGCCGCACTGGCCGCCGCCTCAGCGCAGCGACCGGCTGCCGAAGGCATGGGGGCCGGTGCGGCCCGGGTAGCCGAAGACACGGAATTCTCGGCGCGCAACGATCCCTTCCTCGGCCTGGTGATTCGCATGGTCGAGATGCTCACTGGTGAGCGAGTGCGCATTTTCGATACCCAGGCACTGCTCCGTCCGGAGAACGCTCCCAGCTTGCCCGCCCTGCCGACCTCATTCTCCCCGGCCTTGGACACCCGGCGCGGTGCCGGCCTCGCCTACGACTATCGCGCCCTGCGCGAGGAACTCGAAGTCGCCAGCTATTCGGCTGCCGGAACGATACGCACCAGCGACGGCCAGGAAATCTCCTTCAACCTCGATCTGGTCATGGCGCGCTACCGGCGCGAGGAAACCACGCTCAGCCTGCGCGCCGGTGAAGCCCGGCGCAAGGACCCGCTCGTCCTCGATTTCGCTGGCACGGCCGAGCTGCTCACCAGCCAGCGCTTCCGCTTCGATCTCGATGGCGACGGCCGCGGCGAAAACCTGCCGCTGCTGGCGCACGGCGCCGGCTATCTGGCGATCGACCGCGATGGCAACGGTCGTATCGATTCCGGACGCGAACTCTTCGGCCCGCATAGCGGCAATGGCTTCGTCGAGCTGGCCCGGCTCGACGACGATGGCAATGGCTGGATCGACGAAAACGATGCGGCCTTCGCGCAGCTGCGCATCTGGCAGCCGGCCGCCGAAGGCCCCGGCTCGCTGGCCTCGCTGAAAGATTGGGGTGTCGGCGCGATTCATCTCGGCCATCTGACCACCCCCTTCGAACTGCGCGGCCCCTCCGGCGAGGATCTGGGCGCGGTGCGTTCCAGCGGCTTTTACCTGCGTGAAAATGGCGCTCCGGGCCTGATGCGCCAGATCGATCTGACCGTCTAGATCGACGCTATTTCGCGCCCCCAAGGGTGGCACGACGGGCTAGACTAAGGTGTGATAGTTGCCGGAGAGAACCGTCATGCCGCCGCATCTAGCCGATCTGAAGATCTGGATTCGTCTCACGGGGGCCATCTGGCTGTTGCTGGTCGTGGCCTGGACGGCGATCATCCTGTGGGAAAGCCAGATCAACCGCCGGACGGCGATCGAACAGGCGCAGGCCTTCTCGACCTCGATGCACGAAGCGACGATGGCTGGCCTCACCGGCATGATGATTACCGGCACCATCGGCCAGCGCGATGTCTTTCTCGACCAGATCAAGCAGTTGACGATCATCCGTGATCTGAAGGTTCTGCGCGGCGAGGCCGTCAACCAGCAATTCGGCGCTGGCACCGGCAGTGAAACCGCGAGTGACGCCGTCGAGCAGCAAGTATTGCGCTCGGGCAGGGAAGCGGTGATGATCGAACAGGAGGCCGGCGTGGAGTATCTGCGCGTCGTGCGCCCGGCGCTGGCGTCGAGCAATTATCTCGGCAAGAACTGTCTGAACTGCCATGTCGTGCCCGAAGGCAGCGTGCTGGGCGTGGTGAGCATGAAGATCTCGCTCGAGGACGTCAATCGCGCCGTCTTGGCACAGCGCATCAAGTCTTTCGTCCTCGCCATCGGCGTCAGTCTGGTGCTGATGGGACTGATCTATATCATCGTGCGCCGCTTCGTTACCGATCCAATGCAGCAGATGGCCGACGGTCTGCAGTCGATTGCCCGCGGCGAAGGCGATCTCACCCAGCGCCTGCCGGTGCGCGGCGAAGACGAGGTTGGCATTGCCGCCAGCGCCTTCAACGAGATGATGGGCAAGCTGGCTGCGCTGGTGCAGCAGATCAGCGGCTCGGCCCGCCAGGTGACCAGCGCGGCCCATGCGCTGGCCGAGAACGCCAAGCAATTGGCCAGTGGTTCGCATCGGCAGAGTGAGCAAACCGACACGCTCAGCGCCGCGGTGGAGAAGCTGAACGCCAACATCGCCGCGATTGCCGAGAACACCGAAGCCGTGCACGTCAAGTCGCAGGAAAGCCTGCGTCGTTCCGGTAAAGGCAACGAGAGTCTCTCGGAACTGATCGGCGAGATCAGGGTCGTCGAAACGATGGTGACGCAGATCGCCGAAGCCGTCGGCCAGTTCGTCGCCAGCACCGATGCCATCACCCACATGACGCGTGAAGTGCGCGATATCGCCGACCAGACCAACCTGCTGGCGCTCAACGCCGCCATCGAGGCAGCGCGTGCCGGCGATCAGGGGCGCGGCTTTGCCGTCGTTGCCGACGAGGTGCGCAAACTGGCCGAGAAATCGGCGGCCTCGGCGAGCGAGATCGACGCCATCACTCGCACGCTGACCCAGCAATCCGACGCGGTGCGTCAGTCGATCGACGAAGGCATACGGCGCATCGCTGCGAGCCAGAACGCACTGGAGACGGTGGCCAGCGTGCTCGCCGATGCCAGCGGTTCGGTGATCGAGGTCGGTCGCGGCATCGACAGCATCAAGGCCGCCACCGAATCGCAACGGCGCGTCAGCACCGACGTCGTGCGCAGCATCGAAGCCATCGCCGCGATGGCGAGCGAAAACGGCGAGGCCATCGCCCGCACCACGGCGGCGGCGCACAAGCTCGAACAGCTGGCCGCCAGCCTGCAGCAGGCCGTCGAACGCTTCCGCACCTGAACTGCCGCCGCGACCCGCTCCTTCAGACCGCAACTGGCCCGTTGCGGGTCATCACCTCGCCATAGCTGCGACGGTTGACGTACAGGCTATTGCCCTTCAGTGCCTTGGCCTTCTTCTTCACTTCGGCGGCGACGCTGGCCACGGCCAGATGGTTGGCGAACATGCCGGGCGAGACTTCGACGATACCGATCGACAGTGTCGTCAGACTGTGGAATTCCATGCATCCCTTGCGGTTCTCGGTGACATAGCCACCGCGCTCGATGTCGTCGGCGCTGAAGAAGCCGAGGATTTCCTCGCCGAACAGCGTCAGCGCCCGCTCGCAGCGCTCGAGCCAGTCCTCGCTCTTTATCACCAGCACGAAGTCGTCACCGCCGATGTGACCGATGAAATCGCGGTCTACATCGCAGACTTCCGTTAGGACCTGAGCCAAGAGCCGGATGACCTCGTCGCCTTTGGCAAATCCATAGACGTCGTTGAACGGCTTGAAATTGTCGAGGTCGCAGTAACAGATGACGAAAGGCTCGCCGGCAGCGATCAGGTTATCGATGGTTTGACAGATCGGCACATTGCCAGGCAATTGCGTGAGTGGATTGGCATAGCGCGCCGCCTCCATCTGCATCGTCGTCACTTCGCGCACCAGGTCCTGCACCGAACCGATGCCGAGATAACGCCCCTGATCGGTGACGATGAAGCCGCTGATCAAATGGCGTGGATGGGCATGGACCACCGCCTCGGAGATTTCCTGCAACGACAGCCCCACCTCGACGATCAAGGGCTCGGGATCCATGAAGCGCGTGCACGGCTTGCGGCCGTAGAGTTCATGGCGATAGGGGCGCGCCATGTTGTCCACCATGTCGTAGCGCGAGATCAACCCCAGCGGCACGCCATCCTCGACCACGGCCAGCGCGCGCAGCTCGCGGTTGCGTTCGAACTGCAGGAAGACCCGCTCGGAAGGCGTCTGGGCCGACACGGGCGGAACCTGGGTCATCATGCGCTCGAGCAATCGGCCGCTGCCGCTGCGCGGCGCCAAAGTCAGCCCCGTGCCCTCGGCGATCGCCTTGTGCGCCGCCGCCGACAGCGTGCTGGTCGGATCGAGATAGGGTCGTCCGATGAAATCGCCGAAGGCCAGACCGACATCGATGTGCTTCAACGCCCGCAACGCCGCGACACTGCCGATACCGCCGACGATGACCTGACGGCGACGCATTGTCTCGCCAGCCAGCTCGCGCGCATAGGCCGAGTGCCGCAACAGGCCGAAATCCAGTTCGCCCGGCGGAGGATCCTCGACGATCTGGAAACCGGGAGACCGCTCCGACCACAGCACCTGCTCGGCATAGGCGCACCCCAGGCCGCTCGCCGCCAGCGCGACGCCGGCGGCGGCGAGGGTAGCCGCCTGCCGCCGCGCCTGATCCGTCAGGCCAGCCTGGCGTGGCGTCAGCCCGGGAAAGACGACGATCAGGCGCTTGAGCGGCCACCCTATCTGTCGCGCCTCCAGCAGAACCACCTCCCCGACCTCGACCCCGGCCGCCAGCACTAGACGCGACAGCGGCAGCAGCAGGTAGCCGACCCCCTGGTGTTCCTGATAGCGCAACAGGGCATGACGGTAAAACTGCTCGGCCAGCGGCGGGATCAGTCCGACCGTCTCGGCGATTTCGAGCAGGCGATCGCCGGATTGCGGTAGACGCTCGGCCGGCCCATGTACGCTGGCCAGATGCCCGAAGATAGTACAGGTGCGCAGATCGGCGACCGGCCGGAAGCGCACCTGCAACAGTGCGTTCGCCAGTACCTGACGCACGCTCTCACGACAACCGGCACAGGCCGCATGGCTGATCGGCGGCTCGTCGCCACGGCCAGCCATGCAGACAGGAAAGGAGGCAGCGTCGATCATCGGTCGGGATATTCTCTCTCAAAAAATCGAAGGGCCGCCCCGACTGTTTCTTCGCCCCTCGGGGGAAGAAACGAGCGCAGCACGTTTTTCAGGGTGAGCGCACAGTCGGCCGCATCGCCAATGGAGCGAAGAGATGGACGAGCGGAAAGACGGGAAGGAGAGGATAAACAATGTGCCACCGTCATAGATTGTCTGATTGTAGCGATCCAACCATTGCACGACAGTGACGGAATCGTTTCCTTCGCCCACCCGATTCACCGCCGCGTAATGCGCTGCGGTGACAATGCGCTGCCGTCGTTCCCTGCTCCCTTCGTCTTCCTGACGTGCCTTGACCGTGCCCCGCTGCCCCCGCCTCCTGGGCCTGCTGCGCTGGCGCCTGCCACTGCATGGCCATCTGCTCTGGCTGTCCGTGCTGCTGGTCGGTGTCACTACGGCACTGATCCTGGCCTTCGATGCCTGGCACCACGCCGTCTCCGACACCGCGCGCGACATCTGGCTGGCGGCGCTGGCGCTGCTGCTGCTGCTCGCCCTGTTCGCTGGTTGGCTGACGCGCCGCCTGACGCGTTCGTTACACCTCCTGGCGGAACAGGCGCGCGCAACGCGCGACTTTCAGTTCGACGGCGAGCCACTGCACTCCTTCGTGCGCGAGGTCGATGAACTGGCCGCCAGCATTGCCCGCATGCGCGCCATCATCCGCCGTTTCCTCGACATTGCTGCCCGCCTGGTCGCCGAACGCCAGTTTCCGCGCCTGATGCAGCGCATCGTCGCCGAAACGGTGGACAGCATGGAAGCCGACGCGGTCGTGCTCTATCTGGTCGATGACGACGATCGCCTGCATCCGACCGCCTGGCGCCATCGCCAGATGGACGAGCCGCTGCCGCTTCCGCTGCCGGTTGGCGGCCGGCTGCCGCTCGACCATCCGCTGGTGCGAGCGCGCAGCGGCGGTGCGCCGTTCGAAGAACGCTATGCCCCGGTAGCGCCGCCGCACGGCCTGGAGTGGCTGACCGCCTGGTTTCCCGGCCGCCCGGTCTGCCTGCTCACCCTGCCCTTGAAGGCGAGGAACGAAGACCATGTCGTTGCCATCCTTTGTCTGGCGCGACCGGGCGAAAATGCCCGCTTTTCACCCGAAGGCATCGCCTTCGTCACCGCCCTGTCCGGCATCATGGCCGTGGCCATCGACCATCAGCGCCTGATCGAGCAGCAAAAGGCGCTGTTCGATGCCTTCACCCAGGCCATCGCCGGCGCCATCGACGCCCGCTCGCCCCACACCGGTGGCCATTGCTCGCGCGTGCCGGAACTGGCGCAACGGCTGGCCGAAACGCTGGCGCTGGACGACGAGCAGCGCGAGGCTCTGCGCCTCGCCGCCTGGCTGCACGACTGCGGCAAGGTCGCCATCCCGGAGATGGTCGCCGACAAGGCAACGAAGCTGGAAGCAGTTTACAACCGCATTCACGAGATCCGCATGCGCTTCGAGGTCATCAAGCGCGAAGCGGAAGTCGCCTGCTGGCGGACGATCGCCGAAGGTGGCGAGCGCGCGGCGCTGCTGGCGGCGCTCGCCGAACGCTGGCAGGCGCTGGATCGCGATTTCGCCTTCGTGGCGGCCTGCAATCTCGGTGAAAAGGAGCTGACGGCCGAAGACCACGAGCGCCTGAAACGTATCGGCCAGCTTTGCTGGACGCGCACGCTCGATGACCGCATCGGCATTTCAGCCGAAGAGCGGGCGCGCAAGCAGCGCTCGCCGCCGCGCGCTCTGCCGGCGAGCGAGCATCTGCTGGCCAACCGGCTCGAACACCTGATCGATTACCAGCCCAACGAAGTGCTTGGCCAGAAGCTGCCCGGCGGCCGTTCGCCGCCGCGTCACAAGCTGAACCTCGGCGAGTTGTACAACCTCAGCGTGCGGCGGGGCACCCTGACCGCCGAGGAACGCCATCTGATCGAGGCACACATCGTGCAGACGCGCCGCATGCTCGATGCGCTGCCTTTTCCGCGCCCGCTGAGCGCCGTACCGGCCATCGCCGGTGGCCATCATGAACATCCCGACGGCAGCGGCTATCCACTCGGTCTTGCCGGCGATGCGCTGCCGCTCGGCGCCCGCCTGCTCGCCATTGCCGACGTTTTCGAAGCGCTCACCGCCCACGACCGGCCCTACAAGCCGGCGAAAACGATCGGCGAGGCGCTGGCCATCATGCGCGACATGGTGGCGCGCGGCCATCTCGACGGCGAACTGTTCGAGCGCTTCGTCGCCGCCGGCATTCCCGAGGATTACGGCCGCCGGTTCCTCAAACCGGAACAGCTCCGTTGAGGGCTGCACCCTGGCCTGGCGTTCCCCGGATGGGCTACGCCGTGCCGGTCGGGCTGACTTTCGGGCCGCATCACCGCGAGCGTCAAGCCGCGTTCACTACGCCGGCAATCCGCCGCAGCCTGAAGCCTTCGATGAAGCCTTCCAGCCCGAAGCTGTGGCCAAGCGCGATCACCGCCTTGACGATCGAGGCATTACCGCGGTTGCCGATCATGTCGCGCACAAAGGACTGGTCGATCTCCAGCTTGTCCACGTCCAGCTTCTGCAGATAGGCCAGCGACGAATGGCCGGTACCGAAGTCGTCGATCGACAGGCGCACGCCGAGCGACTTCAATTCGGCCAGCGCGCGGAAGGACTGGGCTGCATCGATCATGAAGAAGCTCTCGGTGATCTCCAGTTCCAACCGCTCCGGCGCCAGGCCGGAAGATTGCAGGGCGTCGCGTACCACATCGGACGGCGTGCCACGGCTCAACTGCACGGCCGAGACATTGACCGCGATCTGGCGCGGCATCAGGCCTGCCAGCGTCCACGCCTGTACCAGACGACAGGCTTCCTGCAACACCCATTCGCCCAGACGCACGATCAGCCCGCTTTCTTCGGCGAGCGGGATGAATTCGCCGGGCGGCACCATGTCCTGCCGATGCCCCAGAACGCGATTTGCTTCAGGAAGTCGTCGGCAGTGTATTGCGTGCCGTGATCCATGCGTAGCCGCTAGTCCCTTGCCGGCATTGGCGCCGGCGGCGCCCCACATCAGATTCG
>Ga0209207_1000495_pt1 | contig 23854 bp, 24 predicted proteins | sample SaghotsprinmetaG_FD_184140 | JGI IMG/M metagenome (GOLD analysis project Ga0209207, IMG submission 184140) | Hot spring microbial communities from South Africa to study Microbial Dark Matter (Phase II) - Sagole hot spring metaG (SPAdes) (version 3) | ecosystem: Environmental > Aquatic > Thermal...
GGCCCAGATGCTTTTTGACAATCTCAGGAAAGTTTGATATCATCATACTAATAGTATTATGATTTTGATAGCCTCTAGTTTACACGATTAGAGGCTATTTTTTCAACATATTTGCTGTCATTCAACACTTCTGGCAAAGTTGGGCTGAATGAGTTTCAACCGGATGCATCCTACTATATTGGTGAAACGGCAGATGCAATCCCTTGGGGAACAGGGGTGATTGATTTGGACCAATATCCCCGACCAACGTTGGTGATTGAAGTTGCGGATACGTCGCTGGTGGATGATTTGGGGGTGAAGCGGTTTTTATATGAGGAGTTGGCGATTCGGGAGTATTGGATTGTGAATGTCCAAACCAACCAAATTTTGGCGTTTTCCATGAACGAGGATGGGAGTATTCGCCATATTCGGGAGTCGCAGGTGTTGCCCGGATTACGGTTAGACATTTTGGAGCAAGTGTTGGGGCGCAGTCGGCAGGAGAATCAGACCATGACGACGGCATGGTTGATGGCCTAGTGGCAGGGGGCGGGTTAAGGATGCTGATGGGTTGTGCACCAAGGTCAGCCTGGTGACCCAAGCCGATCCCACCGGGGTCAAACGATCCCAATCAGCGAGGGTGGCCCTTGCGCAGCAGCGACAGCGGTTGCCAAGGCTGGGAAAGGGGTTCGTTGCAGTGTTGCAGTGTGGGAAAGGGGTTCGTTGCAGTGTTGCAGTGAAGCCGCGCTACCCTTGAAGGGGCTGTGTCAGCAAGGGATCTAATTGGCCCGCTGTATCCAGGGCATAGAGATCATCGCAACCACCGATGTGCTGATTATTGATAAAAATCTGGGGAACGGTTTTACGGCCATTGGCCCGTTCAGCCATACGCACCCGTGCCGCCCCATCGCCATCGATTTTATACTCGGTGAACGGTACCCCCTTCCACCAGAGCAACAGCTTGGCCCGAATGCAGTAGGGACAGGTCTGCCAGGTGTAGATTTCGACGTTGGCCTGCACCCGTTCAGGATGGCGACCCAGCAGAGAATTGACAAACGGCAACATAGGGTCTTCAGCGGCGCTAGCTTACTTCAACTTGATAATAGGGTAACTGGGCCGTGTTTTCACGCAGTTGGCGAACGATATGGCCGCGATATGGCCGCGATATGGCTGCGATATGGCCAAACGATAGGCGGGACGGCCATGACACACCGGACGATCGCCCCAGCCCGGTTCAGTCAGAAGATATTCTGCAAAGAGGGTGATGGGAATTTACAATGAGACCTAGTTCACCTTGCGTCATCACACTTGCCATGCTGCTGAAGTCTACAACTCGCCATATCCGCATTTTTGCCGCTGAAGTTCAAGAGGGCGAGTTAGTTCCCAGCGACACTGCCCTCACCCTCGATGTTGATCCCGATAACGAATTCAATTGGACAGATACGGCTCTGCAAAAGGTTTATCGTCGATTTGATCAATTGGTGGATGCCTACGCAAGTCAAGACCTGACCGACTACAACCTGCGTCGCATCGGCTCTGAACTGGAGCACTTTATCCGTGCCCTCCTGCAAAAGGGGGAAATCTCCTACAACCTCAATTGTCGCGTCCTCAACTACAGTATGGGGTTGCCCCAGGTGGTTGCAGAGTAGGCCTGGACAGCAGGGTTGCCGCCGGATAGTGTCTGCGATCGCGCATATCCCCGATCGCGGCACTGGCTTGGGTATGGGATGCTCTTTGCCCATCATCTGGCCTGTCTGCCCGCCGATCGCGGCACCGGGTTGGGGTCAGGCGAGGGTTTTTGTGGCGGGCGATCCACCCGTCATGGCCCAAAACTACGATGGGGAACGACGCGCGATCGCCCGTTCATAGGCTGGATCATGCTCAGCAAAACTTAACACGACTACCCGTCTCGACGCAGGTGTCTCATAAATGCGATATACCAAGAATGTGATAGACCAAGCGATAGGCAACCCCACCCCAATCAACTTCTAAAGCCCGATAATGCAGCAGCTCTCCCTTCAGTTGATGATTTGGGATCTTGCGCGTCTTATAAGGATCAAGGGCAAGCACCTGCTGGTATCGGGGCAAGTCTTGTCGAAGCTGGGGTGGTAATTCCGCAAGATCTTGCTGGGTAACCCCTTGATGAAACCTAATCGCATACTTAATCTTGGTAGCCACGGGCCTTTAGCCATTGATTTAAAGCTTCTTCGTCAACTTCTTCACCTTCGTCAATGACCGTAACCCATTGCGTGGGATCATCTAGATCCTTGATCCGCGCGATCGCCCGTGCCTCCGCTGAAGGTTTTGGGTCAGCCACAGCATCGGTCCCAGATTGACGCTTCCAGAGCAGGTACCCGACAAACTCCTGAAGTGTATGCAACTCCTCAGCCGATAGGGACTGAAGCTGATCCGTAATGGCTTCCAATAACGGTGAGGCGGGAGTTTCGATCGCTTCTGGCATGACTATCGCTAGGTCAAAGACTTCTCTTGCTGCTGATATTCTAATGAGTTTCCCTGGTATGCGATCGCTCGGCTTAAAACCTCGTGGACTGTCATACTCAAGATTATGGCTCTCGACTGGCTCAGCCCGTTCGCGCCGCGTCTCCCTAGGAGAAACGGATTAGTCCCGGTCATCCTGAGCCTGTCGAAGGATCTTAATTTTCAGTTCATGATTGAACGTTGGCATGGCCTTGAAAATGGGGCGAAACGGCCAAACCGAGTGGGGACAGAACTGCAAAACTTAAATGTTAGTCGGGGAGCGTCACCGCACCATTAAAACTTGATCCCCCTCTTCCTGGAGAAGAGGGGTTAGGGTAAGGGAACCGAATCCCCGCGTCACGGCTGACCCAAGTTAATGCCTAGCAGATCGACAAGAAAACTCTGCAACGCTTGTAGTGCAGGCTTTAGCCTGCAACGACTGAAGTCGTTACTACGTTCGTGCAGCGTCTCCGCAGGAGAAACGTTGCGAAACTTTATGTTTACTGTACTAGTCAACGCGGTCTAAACTGGATCAGCCCAGCTAATGCAATCTAGACCTGATCGCGGGTGCGGGAGGTGGAACGGAAACGGCGCTTCTTCCGTCGGGCGAGGGCTTTCCGCTTGGCCTTCTGAAGGGGGGTTTCAAAGTGACGATTTTTCTTCATATCAGCAAAAATATCAGCTTTGGAAACCTGGCGTTTGAAACGACGTAAGGCCGATTCAATCCCTTCATTTTCGCCCAAAATTACTTGCGCCATGCTGTATCACTCCATCTATGGATATTTATCGAACCTCAATGCTCAATACCCCATCCTCCGAACCGCTGCTGGCGGCTGAGGTACTTTCGCTGCCATCCTGCTCTGCACGCAATCGAGGTCGATCACCAAGGATCAACCAATGAACACGGTCGGGGTGACCCGCGTTAGTCTGTTGCACGATCGCGGGACTTAGTAGCGCCGTCCGCCGCCGCCATTTCCATTCGGACGTCGTTGCCCACCGCCTCGGTTCCCAGAGGGTGCCCGTTCTTCACGGGGACGGGCCTTGTTGACCTTCAGATCGCGGCCCATCCACTCGGCCCCATCTAGGGCATCGATCGCCGCAGCTTCCTCAGCTTCCGAGGACATCTCGATAAACCCGAAACCGCGCATCCGACCCGTTTCACGATCGACCGGAAGTTGAACCCGGCTAACAGTGCCGTATTCCGCAAAAACCTCTTTAACCGCCTCTTCATCTACCTGATACGGCAGGTTACCAATATAGATCGACATGAACGACTCCATGAAAATAATGTAGAGAACTCAATGAATCAATCGGGGAGTTGTCCGTCAACCTAGAACCTAGTGAACCTGCAACTAAACACCGATGTGAAGCCTCAGTCTCCATCCTAACGTAGATTGCCCACAGTTACGAGAAAAGATCCTGAGGTCGGGTGCTGGCTCCTAGGCCAAAATCCTAGCCCAAAAAGAGTTTGTAGGCTGGGTTCTGGCTTTCGTCCCAATAGCGATAACCCAAGCTATCGAGGAAGGTTTGCCATTCGGACATCTCATGGGTCGGCACCTGCATCCCCACCACAATGCGACCATAGTCTGAGCCATTATTGCGATAGTGGAAGAGACTGATATTCCAAGCCGGACTCATAGAGTTGACAAACTTCATCAGGGCACCGGGACGTTCGGGAAACTCAAAGCGGTACAGTAACTCATCGTGGGCCAGGGGAGAATGCCCGCCGACCATGTGGCGTAGGTGGAGTTTGGCCAGTTCGTCATCGGTGAGGTCCAATGTCCGGAAGCCACAGGATTCAAAGGTTTGGGCCATATTTGCAGCATCGGCCCGATCCTTGATTTGCAAGCCGACAAAAATATGGGCTTCCTGCTGATCGGCAATGCGGTAATTAAACTCCGTCAGATTGCGCCGCCCAATGCACTGGCAGAACTGGCGCAGGCTACCGGGACCTTCGGGAATTGCCACGGCAAAAATCGCCTCCCGTTGTTCCCCTAGCTCGGCCCGCTCGGCCACAAACCGCAGGCGATCGAAGTTCATATTGGCCCCACTGGCAATGGCTACCAGGGTTTGGCCCCGAATCCCTTCCCGTTCCACATAGGCTTTGGCCCCCGCGATCGCCAAGGCACCTGCCGGTTCCAGGATCGATCGCGTGTCTTCAAATACATCCTTAATCGCGGCACAGGTGGCATCGGTATCCACCAGGATCACCTCATCCACATATTGCTGGCACAGGCGAAAGGTTTCTTCGCCCACCTGCCGCACCGCCACCCCATCGGCAAACAGCCCTACCTGGGCCAGGTGTACCCGTTCCCCGGCCTGGAGCGATCGCGCCATCGCATCGGCATCCACCGGCTCCACACCGATGATCTTGATCTCCGGTCGCAGCCGTTTGATATAGGCACCAATGCCGGAAATTAGCCCACCGCCGCCGATCGCCACAAACACCGCATGGATGGGCTGCTGATACTGGCGCAGGATTTCCATCCCGATCGTCCCTTGGCCCGCGATCACATCCGGGTCGTCAAAGGGATGGATAAAGGTCAACCCCTTCGCCTCAGCCAATTGGCGGGCATAGGCACAGGCATCATCGTAGGTATCTCCCTCCAGCACCACCTCGCCCCCCCGGGCACGCACGGCCTTGATCTTGACTTGGGGCGTGGTCACGGGCATGACGATAATGGCGCGGGTTCCCAACTGACGAGCCGCCAGCGCCACCCCTTGGGCATGGTTACCTGCCGAAGCGGCGATCACCCCCTGGGCCAAGCGATCGGGCGGCAGTTGCACCATCTTGTTGTAGGCCCCGCGCAGCTTAAACGAAAAGACGGATTGCATATCTTCCCGCTTGAGCAAAAGTGGATTATCCAGGCGGGCCGACAGGTTAGGGGCTATCTCCAAGGGCGTTTCCTGGGCCACCTCATAGACACGGGCCGTCAAGATTTGGACCAAATAGTCGCAATACATGGGAATTCCAAGGGGCTAAGGGGGAAAGTCGCGGCGCTTAGTTCGTCAATTTTAGATCCCCAAGCGTGCCAGACGCACCCAGAAGCGGCTCTCGTTGTAGCCTACGACAGAATTCAAAATTCAAAATTCAAAATTCAAAATTCAAAACGGCTTCCCCTAGGCTTGCCCAACCCGTGCCTCGCCTTGCCATTCGAGGGTATCGCCCAGCCGATCGCCCGTGTGGTAGGCCGCTAAGAGGACATCGCTGGTTTTGCCCCAGGCGATATTCCCGGCTGCATCCAGGCCGATCGCGCCCAAGTCCCGTTGGCGCTGGTGAGCCTCTTGGAAGGAGCGATCGAAGGCGGCATAGAGGGATAGGCCGTCCGTGACCCGCACCACAATGCGGGCGGCTAGGGCTTCATCGACAATATCTTCGCCAATCCCGGTGCAGCTAACCCCTGCCTGGGCGGTGGCGTAGTTCCCGGCGGGCATAGCGGAATCACTCACCCGGCCAATGCGCTCAAACCCTTTTCCTCCGGTGGAGGTCCCGGCTGCCAAATGTCCCTGCTGATCCAGCGCGACCACCCCGATCGTGCCATAGCGGCCCTCGGCACTCGCGGCTTCGGTGGCGACAACATCGGCCATCGATCGCTGGAAGTTATTCTGTCGATCCTGGAGCCATTCCTGTAAGCGTTGCTCGGTCAGGGGTTGGTAGGGGGGGATTTGCAATTCCCGGACTAATTCCAATGCCCCCAGGTCCGAGAGAATGCGATCCGGCTGCTGCTGCAAAAAAGCGGCCAGTTGGATCGGGTTCTGCACCCGCATGACGTTGATCACGCCACTAAACCGCTGGGCCGTCCCTGCCATTAACGAAGCACTCATGCGAATCTGCCCGTCCGATTGCAGCACGGAACCCGTCCCGGCATTGAAGCGGGGATCATCCTCCAGCAGTTGACAGCCTTGAATAACAGCTTCCTGAGCACTTTTCCCAGCCAGCAGTGAACCGTAAACTGCTTCCAGGATGCTGAACAGCGATCGTCGGACAGCCTCGATCCCCCCCTTGCCCTTCAGGGAACTGCCGGCACCGCCATGAATAATGAGTTTGGGTTGCATCCCTGCCTCGTTCGTGATTTCTGATGGTCGTTATCGCCCTCCTATTCTAGGGGTTGGAGGGACGCGAGAGCAGCAGGTTGGAGCGGGACCGACTCGGTTGCAGAGTGGGTATCTAAATTTCAGGACTCCCGTTCGTTTTCAGGTGCGAGCGCGGGGACATCAATGGTGTTTTCCAGCTTACTGATCTGTAACGCTTGCTGCTGCATGGCCTCTAAGGTTGTCGGTATACCCAGGTTGAGGCTGTCATGTTCGGTCGCCAGTTTAAAGGTATTCGCAAACCAGTCACCTCCCTGTTTGATCACCTGAATTTCAACCAGAGCCGTGCCGCGTTCAAACTGAACTTCCGTGGCATAGGTGGCTGTGGCCAACGCCATCAGGCTCCAGGCTTTACCGGGTGCCCCCCCGCCCGCCGAAAAATTCTCCTGGGTTACCATCTCACCACAGGACACCAGACGCCCCAAGGACTGTTGCCAGGGGGCTAGCACAGCCGTTAGGTCGTTACCCCTCACGGTTTCTAGCAACTGGGGTGTTGCACGATGCGTCAGGGTATCAGCTTGCCATTCCGCAAGGACGGTCAAGAGGGTCGATCGGGCAAATTCCTGGGACTCGGCTACTGCTTGTTGAAAGGCTTCAGCCTGTTGGGTAAAAAATCGCTTCACCTTCGGAACGTAAATCTTAATCAGGATGATGACCGTAACCACGAGGACCGCAACCACAAACAGGAAGAAGCCGAAAATCCCCCCCAGCGCGATCAGAATATCTTTCATAGTTTTAAGTTTCTCAGGGATGTTCCTAGTGTATAACGATCGCCAAGCAAGCTAATTGCTCAACAATTCCCTAATCCACGATCGCACGGGCGGCTCTAACTAGGTAGCAGGGCATTGGAACCAACTCAACTAACACCTCAAAGATCACCCCTAAGCACTACCCCAAACTGGCCAAGAAACTTACCTGCGTTGCCAACGTTGCCCCCGGTTCAAGGTGTAGCAGGTGATCCCCCGTATTCAACGCATTACGCGGGGCAGTCCACGGCTCCAAACACACAAAGGGTTGGCGCTGTAGGGTCCAGAAAACGAGCAGGGCATAGGGGGACTGATAGGTCAAGCGAAGCTGTAACTGGCGGCTGTCGTCGGTGAGGATCGCCTCTTGTTTGAAAAGGGACCGTAGCGCCCAGTCAATTTCCTCCTGCTGAAAATCAAACTGACCGGCAAAAGGTACCACCTTGCCCGTGCGCTGATCGAGGGCTTGGGTGCTGGGAATCTCAAACCGCAGTTGGGATTTATTCGGGGCTAGGAAATAGGGATGGAGACCAAACGACAGGGGCATGGAATTGTCGGAATGGTTTGTGTAGCGCTGTTGAATCTCCAGTTGGGAGCCGCGAAGCTGGTAGGTAAAGTGCAATTCAAAGTCGAAGGGATACACCGATCGCGTTTGGGCATTGCTGGCTAACCTTAGCCCGATCGCCGCCCGGTCATCGGTGATTTGCTCAACCACCTCCCAGGGAAGATCGCGGGCAAAGCCATGTTGTTTCAGCGTGTAAGTCTTGCCTTGGTAAAGATAGGCATTGTCGGGTAGGTTGCCACAAATGGGGAACAGGATGGGGATTCCCCCGCGTACCGTCAGATTGGGATTGGCAAAGCGATCGCGATCCAAATAGAGCAGATCGAGATCCTGCACCTGCCACCGGGTAATGATCCCTCCCCGCTCCGGTACCACCTCTAGGCGCGATCGGGCCGCGTGATCCGTTAACACATAGGTGCGGTACTGTCCGGGTTGGACGGTAATAGCAAACATAGATCCTCCCTGAGGTGGCGAAGTTGCTCCGTGGTGCGGGGTTGCGCTCAGCATACCCTGCCTCCTCAACACCGGGGGGAATGTCTCCAGTTCTCTTCCAATTTTTGTCCCCTAGCGGGACCCGATTGCGGGTCAATTGGTCACCCCCATCGTTCGATTTCGCCCTGATCGGGTCCCTCCGCTCTGGAAATAAGGAAATGTCCCCAAGATGAAAGCGGGGACCGTCCCCCAGTATCCAGCAGGAGGTGCACCGTGACGCGTTTTTGGCCATCCCGATTATTAGGACCCTCTCTATGGGCAACGGCGAGTATTCTGGCCACCACGAGCAGCGCGATCGCCCGTCCGATCTACGTGCCCGCCTGCGACCCCACCCCGTCTGGGCACTATGCGGTCATTGTGTTCGCGCCCACCTATCTTGATGATGTGCGGGAAATCCTGCCACCGGGAGCCACGGCGACCGTTTGTGCTGCCAACCCCTCCCGCCAGGATATTTTGATCAAGATCGGGAACTTCCCACAGGCCAATAACGCCCACGGTTTTGCCAATCGGATCAATACTGACCTCACCACTGCTGTTGAAGTCCGGGATGCCGCCGGGACTAAGCTGGCTTCACCCTTTACGGCTGCGCCCGTAGCCGCACCGCCTGCCCCCATGCCCTCCTCTCCGGGAACATCAAGGGTACCCGCTCTTTATTGATTTCTATAAATTTTTCTGTCAGTTCTTGTCAGTTATTCACCGCGTTTGTTAGCAGTAGAGTATAAAAACGTGCAATACAAGCGGGTATTTCGTGACTCACAATAACATTCGACTCAATCGTGCCACCCGCGAATGGGTCATTTGTGCCCCCAATCGGAAGGGACGCCCCCAGGAATTTCTAAATCGCAAGCCCCCGATCGTCGAGGAGAAGTCAACGGGGCACTGTCCGTTTTGCGATCGTCTCCCCTCGGAATCCGAAAAAATTTTGCTGGAAATCCCGGCCCTGTCTGGCGAGGGCTGGCAAGTGCGCGTGGTGCCGAATAAGTATCCTGTTCTGTCGGCGGATGTGGCTATTAAGCGATCGCTGTCCGGGGTTTACTACCTGGAATTACCGGGTTATGGTCACCACGAAATTGTGATTGAAACTCCCGATCATCATACCACTTTGGCATTGATGTCGGTGCCTGAAGTAGCCGCCGTAATTGAAGCCTATTATCTGCGCTATTTGGACCTCATGTGCATTCGGGAAAATCTTTGGGTGATCATTTTCCGCAATCATGGCAAAACGGCGGGAGCCTCGATGCAACATCCCCATTCTCAAATTATTGCCACCCCGATCGTGCCGCGCCATCGCCGCTGGCACGAAGACGAAGCCCAACGCTATTTTGACGAATGGGGGCGCTGTGCCTACTGTGATATGCTGGAGTTTGAGAATGATGAACAATTACGGGTGGTTGGCAGCAATGAACATTTTTTAGCCTTTATTCCTTTTGCTGCGGAAGTGCCCTTTGAAGTGTGGATTTTGCCCAAACGCCATCAAAGTGAATTTGGAGCAATGACCGCAGAGCAACGATTAGCCTTTGCTGATATCCTTCAGGGAATTTTATCGCGAATTTATCACAAATTAAATAATCCCGACTATAACTATGCCATTATTACGGCGGCTCGCTATAAGATCGAGGAACCTCAATTACATTGGTATTGTCAAATTCGCCCGCGCTTAACCACGGCTGCTGGCTTTGAACTTGGCTCCGGTATTAGCATTAATCCGTCCCTGCCAGAAGTTGATGCCCTATTTCTGAATGACGGCAATACTGATAGCAAAACTAGACATAATCCTCAAATTGAGACTTAAGGCGATAGGAAAAGCAAATACAATAGTAATGACTCTAACCGTATGACTTTAGATGACATTGAGCGGTGCCTAGTCGAGTTATTTGGGGCATCTGTCCGGACGACAACACCGGGGCTGTGGCAAGTGGAGCAAGCAGGCAGTCAAATCCTGATCCTGCTTTCGGACGATCGCACCTGGCTGCGGGTATTGCTGCCGATCGCCCCGTTTCGGGATGTGCGCCTCCTCATTGAGCAACTGTTTGCCTACAACTTTGACGCTAGCCAGGAAGCCCGCTATGCTCTCCACGAGGAGGTTTTGTGGGGGGTCTTTCAGCATCCCCGCGACAGTTTATCCGCCACAGACTTGGCTGCCGCGATCGGACGACTTCAGGTGCTCAAACAGCAAGGCTTAACCGATTGTTTTAATCAATTTGTCGATAACCGCATCGGGCAAATTATCCAAGCAGCCAAACAACAGGGCCAATCCCTGACCGCGACCCTGCAAACCCTAGAGCGTTTCTACGATGAAGGACTACTGGGCGACTTAACCCAATCCAGTGATCAACGGAGTGCCATTTTGGGGGCGTGGCGCACCCGTTTGGAGCAATTATGGCCCGATATCGCCCCCTAGGGGTGAATACCCGCCTCCCACAAGTTCGGTTCAACCGACTTCATCCAGGGGATGCACTTGTTACAGTGTAGAGAAGGAACATCGCCTCCCTTCATTCCTGAGTCCGAAACCTGGCTATGGCTGGGCTAACCCTTCCAAACCAGGAGCAAGGCTGGGGCGATCGCCCACCCCGCTTATTGGAGTTGAATACCATGTCTGATGCATCCAACAACACCACGCGTAACTTCTTCAATCGGGAGCAGGAGTCGGAAGGGACGTTGTGGGACTATGTGCAATCCCTCAGCCCCGAAGCTGTTGCCCAACTCTCGCGCCCTGCGTCGCCAGAGGTGTTTCAGGTGATGGAGCGCAACATTATCGGGCTACTAGGTAACCTGCCCTCGGAGCATTTTGATATTACGGTCACCACCAGTCGCGAAAACTTGGGACGGCTACTGGCCTCAGCAATGATCAGCGGCTACTTTCTCCGGAATGCGGAACAGCGCTTAACCTTTGAGCAAGTTCTGCATGGGGTACACGATGGCACCGATGCTAATCCCGACCTCCACTAGCCGCTCCCGTTGTCCCCACTGGGTTCGGCTGAGTCCCGTCTAGCCCTAATCCCCGGTCAAACTGAGTCATGCCCGATCGCCTCATCCTGGCGACGGGTAAAGCAACGAAAATAGAGCGATTGACTACATTCCTTCAGCGGAAACGTCAGGTAAGTCATCGGGTTAACCGTCACAATAATATTGCGCACCTGCCACTGGGCCAGCGTGACGATCGTCCGGGCCACCCACGGGGCCGACATCACCCCATAGGGGTTTAAGCGGCTCTTAAACGGTCCCAGGATCAGCTTCCGAATCACACAGGGGGCATCCAACCGTCGCAGCGTGATTAAATCGCCCAGGGTTCGCTTCGATAGCTCATATAGGGGGCTAAAGGCCGGACTCACCTCGGCCTCCGACGTATTGACCCAGAGTTCTTTAGCGCTCTGTTCAGCAGCACCGCGATCGCCCTCGGCTACTAATGCCAAAAATAAGTTAGCTAACCGCAAGGCCGAAAACGCATTCACCTCGTAGGATTGCTGCATCGCCACCGGGGTGCGATCGCCATAGACATTCACCCCATGATTAATCACCAAAATATCCGCCCGTTGCAGATAGGGGCGCAGGGCTTGCTCTTGGCCCACCTCCCAGGTAACCACCTCAGTCCCAGGGGGGAACTCAGCCTGGGCATGGGTCGTGAGGGCAATGATGTTTGCCCCAGCCTCGGAAAAAACCGCAATTAAGGCTTGCCCCAAGGCCCCAGAGGCCCCCGTAATTGCAATCACCTTATCTTGGAACGAATTTTGCAAAGACACCTTAACCACAAGCCTTTCACGAGAAAACCACCAGGTGACACCCCGATCTTAGTGAATCTTAGTGCCCTTCGGGTCTTCGTGGTTCATCCCCCCGCCTGAGTCGGTGATCCCAACCGATCGCCCCATCCAGCCCTAATGAAACACCTGCTCCAGCTTATGCAAATCCCGCTGCACCTCGATCGCCAGCGAACGGTTATGGGGATCAACCCGCAACGCCTTTTGCAGATAAACCCTAGCCTTATCAAACTGGCGTTCTTTAATCAAATACCGTCCCCAGCGTTGGTAGACGATCGCCTGCCATTGGCGCACCTCCAAATCCTGGGATAGCCGTTGGGCCAGCCCTTCCACCAGCGCGATCGCCCGTGGAAACCGCTGTTGTTTGAGTAACACCTGAAGTTGTTGATAGGCCGACTGCTTAAGCTGCTGATCCACCTCACTGAGGGGCACCCCTGGGGGATGGCCCGTGGCTACCGTGGCTGCTGTGGGGGGTGAGGTGCCTGGCTGGGGTTGGGGCGAAGCGTCCCCTGCGGTCATCGGGATCGCCGCCATCAAGACCTTGTAAGCTTCCGTGATCCGCAAAAACGTATCATGGGCCTGCTGATCGCCGGGGTTCGCATCGGGATGATATTGCCGTGCCAGCCGCCGATAGGACGCCTTCACCTCAGCCGAGACTGCGCCCGATCGTAACCCTAATAGACGGTAGCAATCAGCAAGATTCATGACCATTCGTGCGGGACAAGGGACGGACAGCCAGCCAAAGATCCGTCATCTTCCCAGTGGGGTAGCCCGTACAGCCTAACACCTGCCCGACGGCCTTCCCGTGTGTTTTGACACCCTGGGCAATGCTTGCGACATCATGTTCGCAGCAATGTTCTCAACTATGCGGTCAAATCGCCCCAGCGTCAACCCATCCCAGCCCCGCACCCTGGCATCTAATTGGCCATCGCCCGATCGTCAATGACGCGATCGATCAGCCCGTAGTCCCTAGCTTCCTCGGCAGACATAAAGAAATCCCGATCCATATCCCGCTCAATTTTTTCCAGGGGTTGCCCCGTATTTTCCGCGTAGATCTGGTTCAGTTGGTGACGAATGCGCAGAATTTCCCGCGCTTCAATTTCAATATCCGTCGCTTGCCCACGGGTACCGCCCGACGGCTGGTGGATCATAATCCGCGAGTGGGGCAGGGCCAAGCGTTTCCCCTTGGTACCCCCCGCCAGCAGGAACGACCCCATTGAGGCTGCCAGCCCCACACAGATGGTAACCACCTCCGACTTGATGTGGCGCATGGTGTCATAGATCGCCATCCCCGCCGTTACGGAGCCGCCAGGTGAGTTGATATAGAGATAGATCGGCTTGCTCTGGTCGTCCGAGTCGAGATAGAGCAGGTAGGCAACGATCGCGTTGGCGATGCCATCATCCACCTCTTCCGAGAGAAAGATAATCCGCTCCCGAAAGAGGCGCTCGTAAATATTGATCCACTGTTCATAGGCACTACCGGGAAGGCGGTAGGGCACACTGGGAACCCCGATCGGCATGGAAACACTCCTTGGAGCTTCAGTAGCATATGTAATGAGGATAGTGCAATCCTGTCAGGTCGATCGGCGGGATTGAGCTTAAAGTAGGGTTAGGGAGCAGATTTCAGGGACCCAATCCCAGGCGTTAGGTTCTCGTGTTAACGAGGGGTACCCTGGGGGCAAGTGCTTACGAGGGAGGGGGGGTATGGACGATCCGGCATGGGTTAAGCATCAGAGTGCCAACCCGGAGTATTTCCTCTTTGCCCTCAAGCAGGCCCGCCAAGGTCAGCCCCAGCATTTGACCCAGGGATTGAATGCTCGCCTGAATGATCCGCAGCTTGAGGTGGGGACGCGGTGGCACCAGGGGCAGTTGCAAATCTGGCTGGATGCCGATCGCGTGCCTACAGCGGCGATCGCGGTGCCCAAGGTGAAGGCCTTACTGCGCGAGCTACGGTTACCGGGCGTGGATCAGGTCCAAATCCGTGGGATTCGGCGGGGCGCAAAAACGATGACGATCGTGTGGAGTGAAACCGTCAACGTGCGGCGAGCCAGCGGTACCGCCTGGGATCGCTTTAGTTTTGACCATCCCTGGATTAATGCGGCAGCCCTGCCCGTGGCTTCAGTGCTGGCGGTGATCTTAAACGCCAGTTTTTTCACCTTTTTACTCCTGCCGCTGCATATCTGGATTCATGAATTTGGCCATGCCACGATCGCCTGGTTGAGTGGCCGACGGGCGTTGCCATTACCCTTGGGTTGGACCAGTTGGAGTGAGCAACGATCGCTCTTTGTCTACCTGGGCGTTGTGTTTTTGCTGGGTTTAATGGCCCACGCGGGTTGGCGGGAAAAATTGCGCTGGCCGATCATTTTGGCGGGCAGTATTGCCTGCCTCCAGTTTGTGATGACCTGGTTGCTGCCCCAGTCAATGATTGAATGCTGGCTGGTTTTTGGCGGCGTTGGTGGGGAGTTTTACCTGAGTACGTTGGTGATGATTGCGTTTTATATGCGCCTACCCGATCGTTGGCGGTGGGACTTCTGGCGCTATGTGGCCCTCGTGATTACCGCCAGTGCCTTTTGGAAAAACTTTTGGCGCTGGCACCAGATCCAGCTTGGCTTGGAAGAGATCCCTTGGGGAAGTCTACTGGGCGGCGAAGGGGATGCTGGGGGGGATATGGATCGTCTGGTCAATGATTTCGGCTGGAGTGCGGACCAGATTATTAATACCTATAGCCAATTGGGCAATCTGTGTTTACTGGTCCTGCTGGGGGTATATGTCGGGGTCTTAATCCGGAGTTATCCCCAGGTGTGGTTGGCCGTGCAACAGCGATTTAAGCCATAAAAACCGCCACCCCAATCCTTCACAAGCCATTGAGGCTGGCCATAGCCTGGGTCCTTGCGCATCTACGGATGGGAAGTGCGGCGTGTAATGGGAATATGGGGATTCAGGGATAGGGATTCAGGGATAGGGATTCAGGGATAGGGATTCAGGGATGGGGAGTGAGGCACAGATTAAGACCTGATTAAATTCCTTGAATATCGCTTGCAACCGGCCCCGATCCCCGTGGTCTGTTGTGGTCAGAAATTTCTTGTATTAATATTACGTTATCACTGTCATTGATCTTTACAAGGTCTGATAAATTAACCCCATAACACATGAAGAAAGTTCTCGTTATTGAGCCGGAGCAGTCACTACAGCAGAATATTCTCACACTGGTGGAAGCCGAGGGATTTTATGGCCTAGGGGCAGTGGATGGACAACAGGGGTTGCAATTGGCTTTTTCGCAAACGCCTGATTTAATCCTGTGTGATACCCGCGTCCCCAAATTGGATGGATTTACCATTCTCCAAAGCTTGAAATACGATCCGGAAATGGCCCAGATTCCCTTTTTGCTGATGACTGAAACGGGCGATCGCGCGGCCTATCAGCGTGCCTTAGCCCTGGGAGCCAAATATGCCCTGCCCAAACCGCTCAAAATGTCGAGCTTGCGCGATACGATCGCTGAGTGTTTAGGGAATCCTGCACCCGTTAAGGTTCCGGTGCCTGTCCCGGTGATTCCTCCCTTGCCTGCCCTGCCGCTGCTCCAGCAATTTTTCGACCGCACGGCACTGGCGATCGGTGGCTTAGCCCTGTTTGATGAACACCTGCAGTTTGTCGCCCTCAATCAAACCTTTGCCCAACTCAATGGTTATCCCGTCGCGGCCCATCTAGGGCAAACCTTTGGGGAACTGTTGCCCAGCGTTGCCCCGATCGTGGAACCGCTCCTGCGGCAAGTCTTGCAGACGGGGCAGCCCATTCTCAATCTCATGCTAAGCGGCACCCTTCCTGGCCAACCAACCCCCCTGCGCCATTGGCGCGTGTCCTATGTGCCGATCGGGGGGCCACCGCAGCAAGCCCCAACCTATGTCGCTGCGATCGTCGTGGACATCAACGCCACGGATCGGGATTGGCCGCAGGGCACATTGGCACCAGTGGATGCGGAGATTAGTCGCTAAGGAAGCTGAATGCAGCCAGCCGCCACCGTCAAAATTTGCGACGAGTTGAGCCATTGGGCATCAAAGGCTCCTAAATGGGTGGTGGTAATTAAGGTTTGGAAGCGGTCTTGAATCGCGCTCAGGAGTTGATTTTGGCGATTTAAATCTAGCTCAGCTAACACATCATCCAGCAGCAATAAGGGCGGCTCCTGGATCACGCTTTCGATCAGTTCTAGCTCAGCCAATTTCAGGGCCAGTACCAGGGTGCGTTGTTGTCCCTGCGATCCGTACTGGCGGGCGGGGGTTTGGTTAATGGTTAGGTGAATATCATCGCGATGGGGGCCGACGAGCGTGGTGCCTTGGTGGAGTTCCGCGATCGCCTTGTGTTGGAGTTGCGCAAAAAAACGCTGCTGCACGACCTCCGGCTCATCTGGGTCTTCCTGCGGGATCGGGTCTACCGCGATCGCTGCCTCCCCTCCTGTCACCGCCTCTCCATCTTCTATTGGACCCACATTCGGGACATAGGTGACGACGAGGGCTTCACGCTGGTTACTAATCATCTGATGCCAACGTTGGGCGATCGGGGCCAACCGGGCGATCGCCCGGCGACGACGGCGAATCACACGGATACCGGTACTGACCAGTTGGGCATCCCAAAGGGCCAATTGGGACCGCAGATCCGGCGGCGGGGACCCTTCCCCGTCGCTCAACGCCCCCTTCAGCAAGGCATTCCGCTGGCGTAGGACCTGTTGGTATTGCTGCAAAATGTGGGCATAGATCGGCTCCAGTTGAATCAGCAGCGTATCCAACCAATGCCGACGCTGTTCCGGTCCCCCCCGTACCAAGTCCAGATCGAGGCTGGAAAACTGCACTGTGTTCAAGGAACCCAGAAAATCCAATTGTCGCCGCAGGGTTTCCTGATATCGCGAAACCGTCCGCCGCCCATTCACCCTGAACACCATCCCCAGGTCAATCGCCCCAGTGGTCCGCGCCACCGTCGCCTGGATCTGCCCACTACTTGCGCCTTGGAGAACCAGATCGCGATCGCGGGTGGCCCGGTGCGATCGCAAGGTTGACAGCAACTCCACCGCCTCCAGGAGGTTGGATTTACCCTGGGCATTCTCCCCGACAAGAATGGTTTTCGGTGCTTGGAAGGTAATCTGCTGGTCCTGGTAATTCCGAAATTGCCGGAGGTGGAGCGTTTGCAAATACATGGTCAGTGATCGGTCCGCAGGGATCACAATACACCAAGGACACCCCCGCTGCGATACACCAAGGACACCCCGCTGCGATAGCTTCGCGACCCCTGTTCGATCGACGCGTAGTCTGGCATCCCTAAAACAGGGGATTGTAGGTTGGCATCAAGGTTGCGAGACCCAGCACGTTCACTCGCTTTGTTGGGTCGCACTGTGTTTGACCCAACCTACTAAATTAAACTTGAGAGACGACTAGACGACTTGCTAACGGGCTGCCACCTCTGGAATTTCAGTCCATTCGGTGTGGAAACTGCCCGGTTTGTCCGTGCGCTCGTAGGTGTGGGCACCGAAGTAATCCCGCTGGGCCTGGGTGAGGTTTTGGGGCAAGTTGGCGGCGCGGTAGCTGTCGAAATAGTCGAGGGAGGCACTGAAAGCCGGAACGGCAATCCCCATTGTGTTTGCAGTGACTAACACCTCACGCCATGCTTGCTGGCGATCGAGGATCGTCTGCTTGAACTCTGGGGCCAGCAGGAGATTGGGCAATTGGGGTTGCTCCCGGAACGCCGATTTAATCTTATTCAGGAACCCAGCGCGGATAATACAGCCCCCCTTCCAGATGCGGGAGATTTCACTCAGATTCAGGTTGTAATTAAAATCCTGGGATGCTTTGCTGAGCAGGGCCATGCCCTGGGCATAGGAACAAATCTTGGAGCAATAGAGCGCATCCCGCACCTTGTTCACAAAGGCCGTTGCATCACCCTCAAATTTGGCCATAGGTCCGGTTAATTGTTGGGAGGCCGCGAGCCGCTCCTGCTTATAGGCCGACATAATCCGGGCATTAACGGCTGCTGTGATGGTGGGCACTGGAACGCCTTGTTCTAGGGCGCTCACCACGGTCCAGCGGCCTGTCCCCTTTTGACCTGCCGAGTCGAGAATGAGATCCACGAGGGGCTTTTGGGTGTCGGGATCGATGTAGCGGAAAATATCGGCAGTGATTTCGATCAGGAACGAGTTCAACTCATCGGTGGCATTCCACTCGCTGAACACCTCATGCAATTGTTGGGCATTGAAACCCAGGATCGATCGCAGCAAATCGTAGGCTTCGGCGATCAACTGCATATCGCCGTACTCAATGCCATTGTGGACCATCTTGACGTAGTGACCCGCGCCCCCCGGCCCGATGTAGGTGACACAGGGGCCGTCATCCACCTGGGCGGCAATCTTGGTGAGAATGGGGGCCAAATACTCGTAGGAGGCTTCCGTCCCCCCCGGCATCAAGCTGGGACCATTGAGGGCACCCTCTTCGCCACCGCTGACCCCCATGCCAATAAACCGGAAGCCCTCGGCCTCCAGGGTTTGCACGCGGCGTTCCGTATCTTCATACAGTGAGTTGCCACCGTCGATAATGATATCGCCGGGATCGAGCAGGGGTTTGAGCTGGTCAATCACTGCATCCACGGGTTTCCCAGCCTTCACCATGATCAGAATCCGGCGCGGACGCTCCAACGAGGCGACAAATTCCGCGATCGTCTTAGCCCCGACGAAATTGCGCCCCTGGGCACGGGTAGCCATAAATTGTTCCGTCTTCTCATAGCTGCGGTTATAAACCGTCGTGGGGAAGCCATTACGTTCCACATTCAATGCCAGGTTCTCCCCCATCACGGCGAGACCGATCAGCCCAAAACTTTGCTGTGCCATAACCCCAATACCAAACTTTGTCAACAAGTGAAATCATTCTTCCCCAGGGTAGCCCGATCCCCTAAATGGCTCCTGGAAGAAGAGATTAAGAAGCAAGGGAGTGCCCCGGTCTAGAAGGGGGGAACGGCTCCGTGGAGGGGGGGGAAGAGGACGGGATTGGCCAGCACGACCTGGTTACGGCCTTGGCGCTTGGCTTGGTAGAGGGCGCGATCGGCAGCATCACTGAGACAGCCCGCATCGGTGTAGTTTGGGAAGGTGGCAATCCCACAGCTAAAGGTTACCGCAAATTCGCTACTGAGATGGGTGACCGTATCCCGGCCCTGGTGCTGCACATGGGCAAAGCCATCGCGAATTTGATCCAGGACCTTGAGAGCCGCCTCCCCGGTGGTATCGGGCAAAATGATGGCAAACTCCTCGCCCCCATAACGCCCGATCGCGTCGGTGCGGCGTAGGCGTTGCTGGAGGAGTCGCGAGAGGCTGCGGAGCACCTGATCCCCCGTGGCGTGACCGTAGGTGTCATTGACGTGCTTAAAGTGATCAATATCCAGCATGGCAAAGGCCAGGACCGATCGCTGCCGTTGCGCCCGCTTGATCTCGACTTGCAGTTGTTCCTTAATCGCCGTGTGTTTGAGGAGGCCCGTGAGGCTATCCCGCTCCATGAGCGATCGCAAAATTCGCGATCGTTGCACCCGGCCCATCACCTCAATCACCAAATCTGTCGGGGGAATGGGTTTGACCAAAAATTGATCCCCGCCTTGGTGCATGGCGGCCCGGTGCTGATCCAGGTCGGTTTCGATCGATAGGAACACGATCGGCGTACTGACATAGATGGGCTGCTGCCGAATCACCGCCGCCAACTCCAGGCCCGTACAACCGGGCATGTGCATATCCATCAAAATCAGATCCACTTCCCATTCCCCCAAGGCCTGCATCACCTGCATGGGGTCCGTGACTATGCGGGTGGTCATGCCAGCCATCTCCAGCACCCGCGCATAATAATCGGCTTGCTCCGGCTCATCATCCACCACCAGGATGCGATAGGGTTCCGAGGCTGTAACCGCGGTCAGATGATCCAGTTGATCCACTAGGGCGCTCACGGCCACTGGCTTGGGGAAATAGGCCGCTCCCCCCGCCCGAACGGCTTTCAAGCGATCGTGCATATCCTCGCGATCGGCAATGAACAAAATCGGGGGATGGGTGGGGGCATCCGCACTGGCGTAGCCCACGGGGATCAGTTCAGCCATCCCGTCACTCCCCCGCTCCAGAGTGGGTTCCAGGTCAGGGACTTCTGACAAGGCCACATCCAGGATCAAGGCATCCGGCAAGGTGGTGCGGAGGGCGGCTTCCAGGGTGGCCAGATCGGCAAAGCGCTGGACTTGATAGCCAAAGTAACTGATTTGGGTCATGAGGTCCTGGGCAATTTGGGGGTCGGGTTCCAGGAGAAATACCAGCTTGTTAGTGCGGGAGGGTCTATCGGCATTCGCACGGGTATCCCCCTTCAAGGCAACGCCTGCCTGAAACAGCCGCTTGATAAACTCCCGCCCAAAGGTTTCCGGTAGGGGCGGGGGCTGGCCGATCGTCGTGGATTGGAGCGATTGCTGGGCGATCGTCTTGAGTGATTCCAGCAGGTGATTAATTTGCTCAACTTGCTCTGGGGTGGCGGTGCCCACTGCCGACAGGTGCTTGAACTGTTCCTCAAGCTGCTGGGCCACCTCGCTCAATTCCAGAAACCCAAAGGTCGCCCCCGACCCCCGCATCCGGTGGGTAAGTTGGTAGAGCGTAGCGTAGGACTGGTGTTGGTGCCGCAGAACCCGTTGCCAGAGGGTGGCGATTTGGCCATATTTATCGAGAATCTGGTCCGCGTAGGTTTGGCGCAGAGCCGCCAGTTGCGCCTGAAATTCCAGAAAAGCCCTATCCATGACAATGCATCCAGATCTGACGAATCGTGGTCGGCAGTTGCATCGGATCAAAGGGCTTGGCCACTACCTCTAGAGCACCTAGCGCCCGGTAATGCTCGACCTCGTGGGTTTGCACCCTGGCACTGAGAATAATCACCGGGGTGGTCCTGATGGCAGTGATCTGGCGCAGGGCTTGTAAGGTCGTCAGGCCATCCATGTCCGGCATCATCACATCCAGGAGAATGAGATCCGGCAAAAACGTCGGCGCCGTTTGGATAGCCTCCCGGCCCGACCCACACAGGGAGACCGTAAACCCCCCCACGGATTCCAGACTCAGCCGCGCGATCACCTGAATGTCAGGATCATCCTCCACCAGTAAGATGCGTTGTAGGGCGGGAATTTCCATGCGATCGGCTACTCAAAAAAGAACGACTGAGGTCACTGTTTCGGGGGGGAAGCTGCCCAATCCCCACTTTCAACCAGGGCTTGGATGGTATGGAGCAATTCCTGATTAGAGGTTCGGGACTTGACCAAGGTGGCGGCTACTTGATAGGCCGCTTCCGCATCCAAATCCTGAGCAGAAAAGATCACCACCGGGATAGGCGGGGGCGAGGCATTCCCCACGGGGCTAGCCTGGGGGGGGGAAACCGCCAGTTGGCGCAGGTCGCTTAGCAATTCTAACCCCGACCCATCGGGTAAGGTCCAATCTAGCAGAATCAGATCAAAGGGTTGGGTTTGTAACTGTTGCCGTGCCGTTGCCAGGTTCGGGGCGGCGACCACCTCCGCCAGATTGCGCAGAATCACGGCGGTCACTTGCAGGATATCGGGATCATCTTCAACATGTAAAATCCGTGGACGTGTGGTGCTCGATTGGGCAACGGCTTGCTGCACCACACTGAGCAATTGGCGATGGTCGATCGGCTTATCGAGCCACTCCATCACCGCCAGCCCCCCGTTGTGGAGCGATTGCCGTCCGGTTTGGGCTTGGGCAGAGACGACCACGATCGGTAATGCTGTCGCGGGAAACTGCGATCGCACCTCGCGGATCAGGGAGATCCCGTCCTGGTCGGGCAGGACCAGATCAACAGTCATGGCCTCGTAGGACTGCTGCGCCAAGTACTGCTTCGCCTCGGCGGCACTCTGGGCAATGTCGCAGTGGAAGCCCCCCTGTTGCAAGATCAGGCTGAGGAGCGCGGCAATATCCGGATCATCTTCACAGATCAGCAGACGGGCGCGGTGGGGGGTGGCTAGGGGTTTAGGACTAGCGCTAGGTTCCGAGGTCAGCACCAGGGGCAGGTCGAAGTAGAAGGTTGTGCCCACACTGGCTTGGGTCTCAAAACCAATCTTGCCGCCCAGTCGCTCGACAATCGCCTTGGTAATGCTCAACCCTAGGCCCGTTCCTCCCTTTTGGCGGGTATTGGAGGAGTCGGCTTGGGCGAATTTTTGGAAAATGCGGGGGATAAATTCGGCGGGAATCCCTGGCCCATGATCGCGCACAGACACCCGCACCCAGTCCGGCTGACTGGTTAATCGTTGGCTAGATACTTCCACCGCACTACCCGGTGGGGAAAATTTGGCGGCATTGGAGAGCAGGTTCGCCAGCACTTGCATCAGGCGATCGGGGTCGGCCTTGACCTGGCAGGGGACCGTTTCCGTCAGCACAAACTGTACCTGGAATTGCTCGCCATAGGTTTGGTGGGTGGTAATGGCCTGGGTCAGTAGTGGCGTTAATTCTAGGGTTTGGAGATTGAAATCAATCCGTCCGGATTCAATTTTTTCAATGTCTAGAATATCGTTAATCAACGTGATCAGGCGTTCGCTATTCTTATGGGCAATGTCGAGTAACATCCGCGCCTGATCCGGTAACTCCCCAGCCACCCCCCCCAAAATTAACCCCAAAGATCCCCGAATCGAGGTGAGGGGGGTTCGCAGTTCATGGCTCACCATTGAGACAAACTCATCCTTGAGGCGTTCCATGCGCATTCGCTCCGTAATATCACGGAAGCTCCAAACGCGCCCGGCTACTTCCCCCACCAAATACTGGGGACGATAATAGCGCTCAAAAATACGGCCATCTTTCAACTCAAAGGTATCCTTGCCTTCAGCGTGGGGATTCTGGTCTAGATCTAGCGTACAGGTTAGGAAGGCTTCTGGTTGTTTTAATTGTTCCAAAACGAAATTGAGCTCCTGATCGCGGGTCTGGCCTGCGAGGACGCTTTTGGGAATTCCCCACATGATTACAAACTGCTGGTTGTAGCTGATGACATTCCAATCGGCATCGGTGACCAAAATGCCATCCGCGGTCGCCTCTAGGGTCGCTTGCAGGATGGAGAGCGATCGGGCCAATTCCTGTTGTTGCAGTTGCAGTTGGCGAGCGTTGAGTTGTTGGAGGACTTCTGCATTCTTGCGTTGGGTAATATCCTGGACCAGCCCCTCGTAGTAGAGCAGGTGACCGTCTGCATCCCGCACGGCGCGGGCATGTTCCTCAATCCAGATGATACTGCCGTCTTTCCGGTAGACCTGCGACTCAAAGTGGGACACTAGGCCGTGGGTTTGCATCTGGTGGACAAATGCCTGGCGACGATCGGGATCAACGTAGAGTTGGTGGGCAATGTTGGTAAAGTGGTTGCGCAGGTCTTCCGGGGAGTCATAGCCATAGATCCGCGCCAGGGCAGGGTTAGCGCTGAGGTACTGACCATCGGGGGTGGTTTGGAAAATGCCCTCTAACGCATTCTCGAAAATACTGCGGTACTTTTGCTCCACTTGTTGCTGGGCGGCGGCGGCCTGCTTCTGCTCGGTGATATCGCGCACAATGATCAGCACCTCGTCTTCCCCACAGGCAACCAGGCGGGATTCATAGGTCCGCACCCAGAAGTGTTGAATGACAGCAAACATGTTGCAAAGATAGCCTCTAATCGTGTAAACTAGAAGCTATCAAAATCATAATACTATTAGTATGATGATATCAAACTTTCCTGAGATTGTCAAAAAGCATC
>Ga0209207_1000499_pt1 | contig 23737 bp, 23 predicted proteins | sample SaghotsprinmetaG_FD_184140 | JGI IMG/M metagenome (GOLD analysis project Ga0209207, IMG submission 184140) | Hot spring microbial communities from South Africa to study Microbial Dark Matter (Phase II) - Sagole hot spring metaG (SPAdes) (version 3) | ecosystem: Environmental > Aquatic > Thermal...
GCTGTTCGCCGTGCTCGGCTATGTGCTGGTTGAACACTTCGACGCCAATCTCTGGTTCACCTGGGACGGCACCATCGGCGTGCTCGACGCGCGCATCTACGGCATCGTCGCCAATGAGCTGATGGTTGCCCTGCCGCTGTTCATCTTCATGGGCATCATGCTCGACCGCTCCGGCATTGCCGAGCGTCTGATGCACAGCCTGGTGCGCGTGCTCGGCCCGCTGCGCGGCGGCTATGCGGTGACGGTGGTGGTGGTCGGCATCCTGCTCGCCGCCTCCACCGGCATCGTCGGCGCCTCGGTGGCGCTGCTCGGCATGCTCTCCATCGGGCCGATGCTGCAGGCCAACTACAACAAGAGCCTGGCGGTGGGCACTGCCTGCTCGGTGGGTACGCTGGGCATTCTGATTCCGCCGAGCATCATGCTGGTCCTGATGGCCGACCGCCTCGGCACCTCGGAGGCTTCGGTGGGCAAGCTGTTCATGGGCGCGCTGATTCCGGGAATGATGCTGGCGCTGATGTACGTGCTGTACATCGTCATCACCGCCTGGCTGAAAAAAGATTTCGCCCCGGCCCCGGTCAACCGGCCGAAGCTCGACGGCCGTGCCCTGCTCGACGTGTTCTGGGCCGTGGTGCCGCCGCTGGCGCTGATCTTCGCCGTGCTCGGCTCGATCTTCTTCGGCATCGCCACCACCACCGAGGCTTCGGCGGTGGGCGCCTTCGGTGCGTTGCTGATGGCCGCCGGTAGCCGCCGGCTGAGCCTGCCGGTGCTCAAGGATGCGCTGTACCAGACCAGCCGCACCGCCGCGTTCATCTTCGGCATCTTCATCGGCGCCACGGTATTCGCCGCCGTGCTGCGCGGCCTGGGTGGCGACGACGTGATCCGCGCGGCGCTCACCGGCCTGCCGTTCGGCCAGACCGGCGTGCTGCTCACCGTGCTGGCAATCACCTTCCTGCTGGGGTTCTTCCTCGACTGGGTGGAGATCACCCTGATCATCCTGCCGCTGGTGGCGCCGGTGCTGTTCTCCATGGGCGTCGATCCGCTGTGGTTCGCGATTCTCTTCGCGCTCTGCCTGCAGACCTCGTTCCTCACGCCGCCGGTGGGCTTCGCGCTGTTCTACATCAAGGGCGTCTGCCCACCGGGCATCACTACCCGCGATGTCTACCTCGGCGTGCTGCCCTATATCCTCATCCAACTGCTCGGCCTGGCCCTGGTGTTCTATTTCGCACCACTGGCCACCTGGTTGCCGAACGAAGTGTATTCCCAGCCCTGAGCATGTCCCGGTTGCCTTGCCCGTGGCAGCCGGGGCCAACCATAATCGGCCGCTCCAGAACGGACCCTGACTGCCCATGAGCATTGCCCGCGACGCACTCGACAACCACGGCCTGATCGTCGGCGTATCCCCGGAACGTTTCCGTGCCGTGGCCATGCCTCTGTTGTTCGATCACCTCAACGCGCAGTGTGAGGGCACCATCGCGGTCAACCGTCAGGCGCGCATCGTCTGGATCAACGACAAGTACGCCGAGAAGGTCGGCATTCGCGATCCGTCCAGCGTGCTCGGCAAGGAGATCGAGGAAGTGCTGCCGGCCAGCCGCCTGCGCGAGGTGGTGGAAAGCGGCCAGCCGAGCATGCTCGACCTGATGGCCTTCGGCGACGAGCACTTCGTGGTCACCCGCATTCCGCTGCGCGACGAGGACGGCACCCTGGTCGGCGCGCTGGGCTTCGTGCTGTTCGACCGCGCCCGCCACCTCAAGCCGCTGATGTCCAAGTACACCAGCCTGCAGACCCAGCTGGTCGCCACCCAGAACGAACTGGCCAAGGCACGCCGGGCGCGTTACACCATCGCCGGTTTCATCGGCAACAGCCCGGCCGCCAGCGAAATCAAGCGTCAGGCGCGGCGCGCCGCGCAGCTCGATGCCACGGTGCTGCTGCGTGGCGAGACCGGCACCGGCAAGGAGCTGCTGGCCCAGGGCATCCATAACCTCTCGCCGCGGGCGCGCGGGCCCTTCGTCGCGGTCAATGTCGCGGCGATTCCGGAAAGCCTGGTGGAGGCCGAGCTGTTCGGCACCGCCCCCGGCGCCTTTACCGGTGCCGACCGCAAGGCGCGCATCGGCAAGTTCGAGGTGGCCAACGGCGGCACGCTGTTCCTCGACGAGATCGGCGACCTGCCGCTGCCGCTGCAGGCCAAGCTGCTGCGCGTGCTGCAGGAGCAGGAGGTCGAGCCGCTGGGCTCCAACCAGGTCAAGGCGCTCAACGTGCGGGTGATCGCCGCGACCCATATCGACCTGGAAGCCAAGGTCGCCGCCGGCCAGTTCCGCGACGACCTCTACTACCGCCTCAACGTCCTGGCCCTGCGCGTGCCACCGTTGCGCGAGCGCGCCAGCGATATCCCGGCAGTGGTCGAACATCTGCTCGACGATATCGCCAACCGCTCCGGGCAGCCACCGATGGAGCTGAGCCCCGAGGCGCTGGCGCTGCTCTGCGCGCAACCCTGGCGCGGCAACGTGCGCGAGCTGGGCAACCTGCTGGAGCGCGCGCAGCTGTCCGCCGATGGCCCGCAGCTGCAGGCTGCGCACCTGCTGCCGCTGCTGGGCGAACAGGCGCGCTCGGCCGACGCGCCGGCCTATGCGTCAAGCGCGCCAAGCGCTGCCCTGCCGACCGAGGCGGCGCCGAGCGAAGAACTGCCGCTGCAACCGCTGGCGCAGACCCTCGCCCAGGCCGAGCGGCGCGCCCTGCAGAGTGCACTGGCCGCCTGCAAGGGCAACCGTCGGCGCGCCGCCATGGAGCTCGGCATCTCCCGCGCCAGCCTCTACAGCAAGCTGCAGCAGCATGGCCTGAGCCAGCGCTGAGCGGCCTAACGCGCGGGTTGGCGCCAACCGCGACGCGGCAATGTCACAGCGGCTGATCTACATTGGAGTCAGGGCCGCCGACTCCCGGCGCCGCAACTGGGATGCGCGAAGATGACAGACGATGCAGGCAAACTCGTTCTCAGGCTCTCGGTCGGCGTACTGATGCTGCTGCATGGCATCCACAAACTGCTGCATGGCGTCGACGGTATCGGCGGCATGCTGGCCGGCATGGGGCTGCCGGCCTTTCTCGCCTATGGCGTGTTCCTGGGCGAAGTGGTCGGCCCGCTGCTAGTGATCGTCGGTCTGTATACCCGCCTCGGCGCCCTGCTGATGCTGGGCAACATGGTCGTCGCCCTCGCCCTGGCGCACCGGGCCGAGCTGTTCGACATCGGGCCGATGGGCGGCTGGGCCATCGAACTGCAGGGGCTGTTCCTGTTCGGCTCGCTGGCCATCCTGCTGCTCGGCGCCGGGCGCTACAGCGTCGGGGGGCTGAACGGCCGCTACAACTAGCCACCTGAGTGTCCGGCGCGGCGGACAGTCGTCCAGCGCGCCGGACATCCTGCCTCGCCCGCCTGAGCCCCAGGCATCCCGCGCAACCTTCCCCGTTATCGACCCGATCCCTGCGCCAGAGCCTTCGCCGCAAGCGCGGCGACCGGCCATCGCCTGCTCTCCCTTCCTTCCGTCCGCTGGCATGTCATTGGCTTGAGCGCTTATGCGCCCACCCGGCGCACGGCCCGAAAACAAGAAGAAGGAAAGCCTCAATGATGCATCCATCCTGCAACTCGCTTGCGCGCTGTTCCCTGCCCCTGGCCTCCCTCGCCCTGGCGCTGCTGGCCAGTCAGTCCGCCCAGGCGGCGACCTGCCCCGAGCTGCTCGGCCGCGAGATCCCGGCCCAGGCCATCGGCCTGCCTACCAGCGGCGCCCGCGTCACGGCGGCGACCCCGGTGGGCCCCGGCGGCAGCGCCCCGCAGACGTTCGGCGCCTATTGCGATGTCAGCGCCGAGATTCGCCCGGTCGATCCCGCCGCACCGGCAATCCGCATGCGCCTGGTGCTGCCCGAACAATGGAACCGCAAGGCGATGATGTTCGGCGGCGGCGGTTACAACGGCACGGTGCCGAACGTCGCCGGCAACGTCCCCGCCGGCCCGCTGGATCAACCCACGCCGCTCGGCCGTGGCTACGCGGTGTTCGGCAGCGACTCCGGGCACGTCGCCGACCCGGCGAGCCCCGGCTCCTTTGCCTGGAACGACGAAGCCCTGGCCAACTACGCCCACGATGCCTTGAAGAAAACCCGCGATGCCGCCGTCTACCTGATCGAACAACGCTACGGCGCCACGCCCGAGCGCAGCTATTTCGCCGGTGGCTCCACCGGTGGCCGCGAGGCGCTGGCCGTGGTGCAGCAATGGCCGACCGACTTCCACGGCGCCATCGTCCTCTACCCCGCCTACAACGCCCTGGCGCTGGACCTGCAGTTCGGCCGCATCACCCGCGCCCTCGCCCAGCCCGGCGCCTTTCCCAGCCTGGAGAAACGCGCCGCACTGCTGGAAGCCGCGATGCAGGCCTGTGACGGGCTGGACGGCGTGCGCGACGGCGTGATCAGCCATCAGGCCGCGTGCAATGCCAAGTTCGACCCGGCCCGCGCCAAGCTCAACGGCAAACCGCTGCGTTGCCCGGGCGGTGCCGACACCTCGCAGCGTTGCCTGTCGGATGCGCAGATCCAGGCGCTGCGGGTGTTCAACAGCCCGATCCGCTTCAACTTCCCGCTGGCCAGCGGCGAGACCCACTACCCTGGCTTCAACACCTGGGGCACCGACCTCGGCCGGCCGGGTGAAGGCGTGCAGCTGGTGGTCAACCGCCTCGGCCTCAACACCCTGCAGCCGAGCTACCCGATGCCCGTGCACGGCACCGGTTTCGCCGAGGGCGCGCCCTACCATTCCGGCTTCTGGGACGAATGGGTGCGCTTCTTCGTGACGCGCAATCCCACCTTCAACTCGCTGACCCTCGACCCGCAGAACCCCGGCCCGTGGCAGGCGCGCATCAGCGAGCTGTCGCTGCGCCAGGACGTCAACCGGACCGACCTGTCCGCATTCGCCCGCAACGGCGGCAAGATCCTCATGGCCCACGGTACCTCCGACCAACTGGTGAGCACCCGCGCCACCGCCGAGTACTACGAGCGTGTGCGCCGCGACATGGGCCCGGGCAAGACGCAGCGCTTCCTGCGCTACTACGAGATCCCCGGCTACGGCCACGCCGCCAGCACCGTGTTCAACGCCGCCTGGGATTCGCTGAGCGCACTGGAAGACTGGGTCGAACAGGGCCGTGCGCCGCGGCGGCAGGTCGTTGCCGACAGCGTCGGCGTGCCCGGCCGCACCCGCCCGCTGTGCGAATACCCCGGCTGGCCGAAGTACGTCGGCAAGGGCGACGTCAATGCCGCCACGAGCTTCGTCTGCGTGCAGAGCCGCAAGGGCACCCGCTAGCATCTGAACCGGCGCCGGCTCCCCGGCCGGTGCCCTCCTCCAACCGTCCGCCGCGCTGGACACCGCCTCGCCAAAGCTGGCCGCGCGCCATACATGTCCAGCCAGCCGGACGCTTCCCGTACCGCTCCCGAGCCAAGGCAATGCGACGCGCAAGCGCTCTGGCACGCGCCATCCAGCCGAACAGCCCGGCTACCTCCGCCACTGGCACGCCTTTCGCTCTATGCCCTGTAGCCGCCCGAGAGCGGCCCAAAACAACAACAAGAGGAAATACCATGCGACTGCACCACAAATCCCTCTGCCACATCCTCTGCGGCGGCGCCGTAGTGATCGCCACCCACCCCGCCAGCGCCGCCTTCGTCGAAGACAGCAAGGCCAGCATCGACCTGCGCAACTTCTACATGAACCGCGATTTCCGTTCCGGCACCGGCCAGTCCAAGGCCGAGGAATGGGCCCAGGGCTTCATGCTGAAAATGGAGTCCGGCTACACCGAAGGCCCGATCGGCTTCGGCGTGGACGCCATCGGCCTGCTCGGCGTGAAGCTCGACTCCAGCCCCGACCGCGTCGGCACCGGCATCCTGCAGAGCGACCGCGACGCCCCCAACCGAGCCCAGGACGACTACGGCTCCGCCGGCGTGACGGCCAAGGCCAAACTGTCCGCCACCACCCTGCACGTCGGCACCCTGCAACCCATCCTGCCGGTGGTGATGCGCAACGACAGCCGCCTGCTGCCGCAGACCTATCGCGGCGCCTGGCTGCAGAGCAAGGAGATCGACGGCCTGACCCTGGACCTCGGCAAGCTCGACCGCGTCAACCAGCGCAACTCCTCGGATAACGAGGAAATGACCGCCTTCAACGGCGGCCGCCGCAACATCCAGTTCGGCAGCCAGACCAGCAGCGACGAATTCCTCTTCGCCGGCGCACGCTACGCCTGGTCGCCCGAGCTCAGCACCAGCTACTTCTACGGCGGGCTGGACGGCATCTACAAAGAGCACAACTTCGGCCTGGTCCACGTGCTGCCGCTCGGCGACAAGCAGAGCTTCAAGACCGACCTGCGCTACGTACACCAGACCGACGACGGCGGCAGCAACGTCGACGCCGATGCCTTCGGCGCCATGTTCACCTACAAGCTCGGCGGCCACGCCTTCGGCGCCGGCTACCAGCAGCTCAACGGCGACACCGGCTTCGCCTACATCGCCGGCAGCGACAACTCGCTGGTCAACCTGGTGCAGATCAACGACTTCGGCAACGAGGACGAACGCTCCTGGCAGGTCCGCTACGACTACGACTTCGCCGCCATGGGCATCCCCGGCCTGAGCCTGATGACCCGCTACCTCTCCGGCGACAACGTCGACCGCGGCCCCGGCGCCAGCGAAGGCAAGACCTGGGAACGCAATACCGACCTCGCCTACGTGTTCCAGAGCGGCCCGCTGAAGAACCTCGGCCTGCGCCTGCGCAACGCCACCACCCGCAGCAACTTCGGCAGCGACCTGGACGAAAACCGCTTTATCGTCAGCTACAGCCTGCCACTCTGGTAAGCACCACGCCGCAGCACCTCTCCTCGTTGGACTTCGCCGGGCCCCGCGCCCGGCTTTTTTCCGGGCATGAAAAAGGCGACCCTCGGGCCGCCCGTTTTCATGCTTCAGCCTTGCCTGCCGGCTCAGCTGTGCTTCGTATTACGCCGCAGAATCTCGTTCACCCGCTCGGCGGTATACACCCGCTTCGCCTCGTCGCTCGGCTTGTGCCGCACATCGAGCATCACACCCGCACTGATCGCCAACACACAAACGACCACCGAGACCGCCGTCAGAAAGGTATTCATCGCACGCCCTTACTACACAAAAGAAAACCTGCAGGCCGGGTCGCCCCGCCAAATGGCGCGATTCTGCGCCGCCCGCACGGCATGGTCAACGGCCCGCCATGCACCGGAATCCCTACCGTTGCGGCCTGTGCGCCGGGCAAACGCCCGACCTCAAGGCACCGCTATCTGCAGCCCGCCCAAGGCGAACCGCGCAAACACCGCCCAACCCACGGCGCTGATCAGACCCAACGCCAGATAACCCACCACAATTCCCAACGCGATCTGCTTCCACAGCCCGGCATGGGGGTCACGGTTGTAAACAACCGGCTCCACGGAATGAACATCCCGCTCGGCACGAATCTCATCGAAACGCTCACGCATGGTTTACCTCGGTAAACGGAACAGCAAACAGAAGGAACGAAAAAAGGCGGCTAGCTTTGGCCAGGCGCCTTGGGATGTCTAGTGGGTGCCGCTAGACGGGTGAGCGGAGCATTATGAATCGCTTGAATAGCGCCCTGATGCCCCATAACCTCCCATGAAATCGCGCTCCTACGCTGCGCTAAACCTTAGCACTGCACTTTAATCCAAGAGAAATTCCCTCTGTAGTCACCTGCTATTCCTCGATCAGGTAACGCAGCGCAGGCAAAATATCCTCTCTTATCTCAAAAGCCGACAGCTTATTGATAGTTTGAAATGTGTTATGCGCCGCACTATTCAATAACTTTTTATGACCTAGAAACTTTCTAAGACTGTGCTGTATTTTATTTTTACGGACCTTATCCCAAACTTCTTCATGCTCAAGCAGGTAGGTAATAAGCTCATCCAAATCGGGATCAATCCCAGAAATTTCTTTTTGGGAAAGCTCTTTCGCCCCTCTCTTTTTACGGGCATCATTTCTTGACTTTATGACCTCAGCCAGTAAGTCATCATACATTCCCTTCCTAGAAAGGAATTTTATTGTGCTGGCTTCAAAAAGCATTCTCATGAGCACTAGAGCACTATAGGTCATAACATTCAGGTCTAGCCTTTTGCCTTCATGAACTAACGCAAGGTGCTTATCATCACAGTAAACTTCATTTATATCCGGCGGAAGAATGGTAGAGAATGTATTGTGGTCTACCTTGGTAACGAAAGCTGGTTTAGTTACAGGGGGTGCTGGTGCTGGTGCTGCTGCTGGCGCGCTACTTTCCTTAGGTGCGGGACTCGATGTAGGTTTAGTAGACACTGTAGCTTGAACATTTGCGGCAGGGGAAGCAGGACCGGGCACTACCAAAGGCAGATTCTTCTTCTTCCTTCTTTTAGCATCACCAGCATTTGCTCGCCATTTATCCACAAACTTATGCATATCTTCTAATGCAAGTTGATACGCGGGATTATTTAAATCCACATCCGTCTTACTGGTGTTCCATGGTAAGTTTGCGGGATTGGAGTCAGTAAAGTAGATATTCCCAACAAAGCCATTAAATTCGCTGTGAAACTTATGCACCCAACCCGTTTTTCTCGATTTATCTGCTATAACTATCGCTCTTTCATTGCAGTAAACGGTCCAACCATACTCCCCAGTAAGCTCTGCATTAGCATCTTTTATATAATCGGGCTCTGCTGGGAATCGATGTTTTTTGTGCTGGCCCGCCTCAATATATATCGCAGTCGTTTCATGCCGAAAAAACTTCGACTGACTACTATACGGGCTATCTTGTCTAATCTCGACAATTATAGGCTCAACTTCTTTCTTATTTATTTCTATTTTGAGATTTTTGGAAATATGCTTTCCGTAACGTATTCCTGTCTCGCGCCGCAGTTTATCCACCCACTCATCATCTGCGAAAAGTTGAGAGGTTTCGTTTGATAACCCTGTTGTTTTAATTGTAGTCCCTACCTTTCCCTTGGTAGGCATCTTAGTGGCCGGCAACTTCCAGTCAGGAGAATCAAGATATTCATCAGTCTTTATTTCAACATGACATCTCTCAATTCCGGTATCAGTCGTTATATCTGTGTGTTTACCTATCTTGAATATAGCCCTATTCAGTCCGACGCCAAACACACCAATACCTAGACTGTGAGACGACTTTTCACCAAAACGAAGCACTGAGCTTTCTAGAAGAGAAGCAGGTATTCCTCCGCAATTATCGGAAATCTCAAGCGAACTACCATCCACCGCTAGAATTATTTCAAAACTACCATAATTCTCGGGAGGCAGATTTACATCCAGACCCGGATTCAGCTTAAATATAGTATCTCGGGCAGCATCAATAGAGTTATCTATTAAATCAAAAATGCAAGCATCGATTGAGATATCTCTAGTAAGGCTATTTACCACAACCTCCTTACTTGGCCTAGTATCAACTGACAACGCTTGATTTACTGATTTCATAGAAATTCCTTTTATGCTACCGAAAGCTTTACTTCATCAAGGAGCGATTTTTTAATTTGCGTCATAATAGCCGTAGATACTATCGGCGAAACACTGTTTCCGATCATTCTAAAGCTATGCCACTTCGTGGGATGAAAAGTGAACCAGTCTGGAAAACCTTGAATTCTCGCCGCTTCTCGTACCGTGATGACCCGTCCTTCAGACGGGTGCAGAGGGCGAACAGCCTGAAAAGACCCCCTATCCGAGCCAGTCCCTGCTCTAAGGGTAGGGCTCAGCCCATCCCATCTAAGCTTATGAGACTTGCTAATCGGATCAATTTTCCCGACTACGGCATTTTTATACCGCTCTGCTACATGCGGTGTGTGTTTAGTTTCGAGAAGCCCTGAAACATACCCCTTTCTTAAGTAAGCGATCGCCTCATCGTTTCCGAGACCAGCATGAGGTAGTTCACGCATCATCCGGGCATATTCGCTTATATTGCGGCGCCTAGGGTACTTAGCCCAACCATAAGCTGTAGGGTCTTTAAGGTCTGGAACAGTTGAAGGCAAATCGAATATGGCATCCCTTACAGACGTCGGAGTTCTCTTAATCAAAAACTGCTCAATCCCTAACGGCTCCATTTCATCGGAATCAAAGCCAATTACAATAACCCGAACTCGATTTGTTGCCGCACCATAGTCCGCAGCATTAACTACGAACGGACCGATAACAGTATAGTTATCTGAAACCTGCTCAATCCCAGTCATTAATGTTTCAATATTATCTCCGTCGAGCAGCCCTTGTACATTTTCCATAACAAAGAACTTCGGCCGCAGCTCTTTCACATGCCTGTAGTAATGATGGACAAGGTTGTTTCGAGGATCATCTTTTTGCCGACGCCCAATCCTGCTAAAGCCCTGGCATGGTGGCCCGCCGATAATTCCTGCTGGCCTGGTGGAACCTATGATATGCCGCCAATCATTGACAAATATATCCGACACATTTCCCTCTATGGCTTTTGTTCTAGGGAAATTTCTTTTATATGCGGATTGCAATGTCGAATCTATGTCAACTGCTGCAATAGAATGAAATCCTGCAAGCTCGGCCCCTAGAGAAAACCCTCCACAACCGCAAAAAAGATCTAATACTAAAGGTCTACCTTCATTTGAATCCATTCTCTCTCTCTTATGCTGAGCAGTATATCTAGCTATGTAATTAGTAATCTTGATATTCACTAGTCTTTAAAATCAAATCTCGCCAAATTCCGGGCGTACCAGCGCCTAGCTACTTTCTGCGTGATCGCTATCCCGCGTTTTGACCGGTCAAGTTTCGGTTGGCCTCGTCGTACTCGGGGCTGGTCTGGCCTATCTCTGGCGCTACCTCGCCACTGACCATCCACCAGCGATACGACGGATACAGCGCTCCTAATGCTTCTATCTCATCGGTACTAATCCGAACGTCCTTGTTGTAGAGCACCGTTCTCCAGCGATTCGAGCCGATCGGAGTCTCTCGCACGAGGCGATCCATTCCAGCCATAGAGGCAACTGTTCTAACGCGCTCGTTTATCGTGCCCATTTCTTCTAAGTATTTTGTTCAAATAGTTTGAATTTACGAACAGCAGCTCATATGCTTTGTTCAAATATTTTGACTCAAGTATCTGAGTCGAATGCTTGGACGAGTATAGGGCAAAAGCTATGGAACAGTCTGGTGTAGTGGGGTTAACCATCGAAGGCCAAGCCGAACGGATCGTCAGCTTCCGGGAAGCGCCGTTCTGCACGCAGCTGGTGCTGGCTGAAATGATGGGCGTCGAGCAGATCACCGAAGACGTGGTGCGCGGCTGGGTGGAAACCTACACCCTCCCGACCGTGAAGATCGGCCGCCGCCGCGTCATCAACCTGCACCGCATCCGCCGCGACATCGAGCGGGGCAAGACGGTGTTCTGCCAGGGGGATTACGCCGATGAATGAGGCTATCGACCATGAGCGCCTACAACCGGCTTCCCCACGCACCGGACTGCGACTGCTCTGTCTGCTGGTCCGGACGCGAAGTGGCGAACCCCGCTCCCTCCCCGTCCACACGCTGCGCCCAATGCCGCCCCGCCTCTGCGCGGCCGATACGCACGCTGCAAATGGGCCGCGTCGGTGGTGTCTGGAAGCCTCTGGTCTCGGAGTGGACAGTGGAACCGGCCTTTATCTGCGAGAAGCACACGCCACCCGCCCGCCCCGCGAAGTGGTGGAGCGTTGCTTACCAAGATTCAACCTCGGCGCCGAGCGAGCAATTTCCGTTCTAGCCGAAGCCCCGACCGAAGTCGATCAGGTCCAGGGCCGCGCTCCCGGCTCGTCGGATCACGCTTCACCGATCCGGCGAACGGAAGCACGGGCGAAGCGCACCCTTGACCCTGCACGAACAGAAACAGCCTCCGCTCGTGAGTGTGGGGCAGCTTCACCGCCCCGCGCTCCCGAGCCCTCGGCGGCGAGAGTGGGATAACAAGGGCAAAGCCCTTGGTTTTAATAGCGGGAATTAATAGTGGCGAACTTAAGAAACCAGTTAATTCCACAGTAATCCACAAACCAACAGCAACTAATAACATTTCTAAATTTGCGATAAAACGCTTTCCAAGCGTGTATAACTAGTACCACAAACCCGTTGTAAGCCGCGCAAACCCTGGCAAGAGGCGAACTTTAAAAGTTCCTCTGCTCGGGCTCTCTCGGCCCACAAAAAGGCAAACCGCGCAATAACGCGCAACTAACTGAGGAAATACAAGATGGCACGTTCGACTATGGAAGTTGCATTTCTCGGCACTCAGAAACTCGCCTTCAGCCAAAACGGCAGCGAAGTAAAGATCGTCAAAGTCTTTTATGGCGATGAGCCGGACGGCCAGACCGAAAACGGCCTGTCCATCGTCAGCATGGATGTTCCCCTGGAAGTGGCCGACGAAGTGTTTGCCTCCGGCGCCAACTTCGAACCGCTGGAAACCGTCCGCATCCACTTCGAGGTTGCCCGAGCCGGAAAACAGAAGGGCAACAATCTCTGCCTGCACTTGGAATCGGTGAAGCCTGCCACCCAGGCCGCCAAGCCCACCCAGCAACCGACCCCAACCGCCAAGCCAGCCGGCACCCAGCCGGACCCGGCCAAGGCCAACTAACCGGGAGGGGCGGCCATGCTGATCGATGACCGGGTGTACTGCGACTGTTGCGGCAACGACATGGGCAAGCTCATGGCGCTGCCCGCGCCGCAAAGCGACCTGCTGCCCGACCTCAGCCTGCCGCCCCACTTCGCCGTCTGCCCCGACTGCGAACCCTCCGAAGCAACTGCCGACCTTGAGGCCGGCGAATGACTTACGCGCTCACCTGCGACGGCACCGTCTCGGTCGATGCAGGCGGGGCGCCCCTGTGTTCCGGGGGCTGGGTCCTGATCCAGCTTCCAGAACAGTTCGACCCGAGCCAGCTGGACCCTGCCGTATTGGCCCAGGTGTTCGGGATCGGATTCACGCTCGTAACCACTGTGCTGTTGATCGGGATCGGCTGTAAGGCCGTTCTCGACTTCCTCAAGCACGCCTGAAAACCCATTTGGAGTGACCACCATGCAAAACCTCAAACGCGTTTCCCGCGATCTGGCCCTGGCCGTTCCCTTCGCCATCGCGGCGTCTGCCTCCCACGCTGCCGGCTGGGACTACAGCACCCTGACCGCCGATGTGGACTTCTCCACCATCGCAACCGGCGTCCTCGCCGTCGCAGCCCTGCTGGCAGCGGTATACGCCGGCATCAAGGGTGCCCGCGTCGTCCTCGGCTTCCTGCGTTCGTAACGCTCACCAGCAACCCGGGCCGGCCTAGTGCCGGCCTTTCTCTTAGCGAGGTAGCCATGCAAGCCCTCTGGGAGTTCGCCTTCTTCTGCATCGGATCGGCCTGCGCTTACGCGATCTTTTCGAGGTGGTAGGGATGAAGGCTCAAGGTCGCATTTACAGCTTGTTGCTGCTGTTCTGCTCGTTCCTGTCCATGCAAACAGCGGCAGCAGACGAGTTCTTCTGGCGGGCCAACTACTCGGGCGGCATACCCAAGCCAACGCCGCTGGAGTCGTGCAAGGCGGCAAATACCAACGTCAGCTACGTCAGCAAGATTGATGACACGCGATACAACTGCCATCAGTACAACGGCCCTGTTCTGTTTCAAACGCTCCGCTATGCCATCAGCTGCACCAACGCCCAGCAATGGGATTGGGACGCCGGTCGGTGTGTCGATATTCCTCAGCCCAAGCGGTGCGAAGCCACCAATGGCCAGACCGTCAGCCACGAACACCTGATGAAGGCTGCTGTAGGCCAACCCACTATCGACCCGCCTGGGTCTGTCTGCGGCAACGGCTGCCAGTACGCCTTCACCTACACCCCGGCCTCCAACGTCTACGTCTACACCAGCGGCAACCCGCCCGGTGTATTCGGCGTTTACGCCTATTCCGGCAACGGCATTGAGTGCAACGAAAATACGCTCCAAACGCCGGGGAACCCGTCAGAGGGCGATACCCAGGACCCGGACGACACGCCACCGCCCGAGGATGGCGACAAGTGCCCGGAGGGCTACACCTACAACGGCACTTTCTGCTCCCCGAACAACCCGCCGAATCCCGACCCCACGGACCCGACCGACCCAACGGACCCAACCGATCCCACCGATCCCGGCGATGGTTCGGACGGAGGCGGTTCGGGTGGTGGTGGATCTGACGGCGGCTCAGGCGATGGCGGCTCCGGTGACGGCGATGGGTCGGGTAATGGCGACGGCGGAAGCTCCGGGGGCGGCGGTGGTGGCAGCGGAACAGGGGATGGCGAAGGCGACGACGAAGAAGGCGAAGGCTCCGGCCCCGGCTTCTGCGACGGCGGTGACTGCTCGTTCGTCGCACCGAGCTACTTCGACGGCGCCGACAAAGTGCCGGGTTTCGACGAATCCCTGTCCCGCGTCTTCGACGGCATCCGTAACTCGCCCCTGGGCAGCGCGGTCGGTGCCATTTCCTTTCCGTCCGGCTCCGGTGCCTGCCCGTCTGGAACGGTGACCCTGTTCGGCAAGCCGATCACCTTCGATGGTCACTGCGCCCTCTGGGGCGAGATCTCCGGAATCTTCTCCGCGCTCATGCTGGCCGTCTGGTGCCTGCTGGGCGTTCGTATCGTCCTGTCCTCGTGAGGTGCCGCCATGCTTGAGAAGCTAGGTCGTTTCATCGATTGGGTCTGGGCGTTCCCCGCCCAGATATTCAAATGGCTCCAGGATGCCTTCGACTCGGTCATCGACTTCATCGAAACCCTGCCGCAGTGGATCTTCTTCCAACTGTCCGAAGGCATCGTCTCGTTCTTCAACGCCATTCCGGTGCCGGACTTCTTCTACCAGGCCGGCAACGCGATGCAGTCGATTCCGCACGAGGTACTGTTCTTCGCGCATATGTTCCGGCTCGACTTCGGCGTCACCACGGTACTGCTGGCCTACCTGATCCGCTTCGTCATCCGCCGCCTGCCGATCATCGGGTGACCTATGGCGATCGACGCATATACCGGCATGCCCGGCCATGGCAAAAGCTACGGAGTCGTTGAACACGTCATCATCCCCAGCCTGAAACAGGGCCGGCATGTGGTGACCAATATCCCCCTTGAGGTCGATGCCTTGCTGGGCGAATTCGGCGGCACCATCGCCCAGCTACCGGCGGACTGGTTCGAGCGGCGCGACCTGGCCGAGCTGGCCCCCAACGGCTGCGTGCTGGTCCTCGACGAACTCTGGCGCCGCTGGCCAAAGGGGCAGAAAACCAACGCGGCTGCACTCGAAGACAAAGCCTTACTCGCCGAGCACCGGCACCGGGTCGATGAAAAGGGCCAGTCCATGCGCGTGGTGCTGGTTACTCAGGATCTGGAGCAGATCGCCACGTGGGTCACCCTGTTGGTCGAAACCACCTACCGCATCGTCAAGAAGTCCAAGAAGTACTACCGGGTCGATATCTACCGGGGCGCCGCCAAGGGCCAGCGGCCACCGAAAACCGCTCTGCTGCGGCAGACCGCCGGGACCTTCAAGCCCACCGTGTGGTGCTACTACAAGTCGGCCACGCAATCGGCCACGGGTGATGTGGGTGATGAATCGAAAGCCGATGGGCGCGCCTCGCTGCTGCGCTCCTGGGGCCTGTGGGGGCTGATCGGCATCGTCACCGTGTGTGGTGTCTTCGGTGTCATGGGCGTGCGCTCGTTCTTCAGCACGCCGGTCGTACCCAAACCATCCGAGCCGGCACCCGTGGCAACGCCTGAACCTCAGCCCGCACCGTCGCGCACCTCCCGAGCAGCAACCGCCGTGTACGCCAAACCCGAAGGGCCAGTCATGTCGATGACATGGCGCGTGGGCGGCTACGTCATGGCCCCGGTGGGCTCATGGCGTCCACCTGCGCCCCAGGAGCCGGAGCCAGACGGGATCTACTGGCAGAACACCGGAAACGCCAAGCCAGTGAGCAAGACCGCCCGCGTCGTCCTCGTCTCGAACAGCGGCCTGACCCGCGTTGTACCGCTCGGGGAGTGCCGCTTCTTCGCCGGACAGATGGATATGTACTGCGACATCGACGGCGAACGCATCACGCCCTGGACGGGGCGAGGTGCGGTTACCAGCGTGATTGATCCAGTGGCGTCGCTCAGTTCTACGCGCCGCGAGCCAGACGCCGGCGCTCGCCAGCGTAGCGCATCGGGCGCCGGCGTCGGTGCGGCGGCGCCCCGCTGACGTCCCTGTAACACGTCAGATAAACCCAACTGAACAGTGTCGATTCGTTGCAATTTGGAGCAGAAGAGAATGAGCGTTAAAGACCAGATTCGTGTTGATCAGAACTTTCAGGAAACCCCAAATGGGCGACTGTTCTTCGATAGCCATTCGGCCAAGCTGACCGACCTGTCGGGCGTTCGGTTGCTGCGTTGCGGCGTCGATACGGTCCGCCAGCTGTACCGAGGACTGATCCGCCCGGAAATCATGGCGCTGTTCGAGAAACCAGGCGTCATGGTCGAGTTCGCTGGGGAGTTCTGGCATGCCGGTCGGGTAGGGCGGGACTCGGGCTACCAGTACAAGCTCCAGAATGCTGACCTCGGGTTCATCCTGCTCATCAAGAACTTCAACGCCAAGCTCGAGAACATCGGCCCGCACCTGAAAATCGAAGTGTCACCGCACGCCATCGACGCGCTGTCGCCTGAGCGCCTGCAAGAGCGGATGGACTACTACGCCGCAGCCGTAATGACACACCTCGAACGCAACCAGTGCGCTGTCCATCTGGCGCTGGATCTCCAGGGCTGGAAGCCTCCGGTGGATCTGGTGGCACGCCTGCACTGTCGCGCACGGACGCACCGGGATATCTCGGGTATCAACGAGATCAACTGGGCCACCAAGTCCAGCGTCTACGGTCGGGGCGAAACGTCCATGTTCGGCTCAGCCGGTGGCGTCCAGCTGTGTATCTACAACAAGACAGAACAGGCCCGCGCGACGGATAAGCTCGACTTCTGGGAAAGCGTCTGGCGTCGCCGGGACTCGTTCGATCCGGCCGATCCTGATAACTACGACCCCGAGGCGGACGTGTGGCGGGTCGAGCTGCGCTACCACCATTCGATCATCCAGCAGTTCGCCAGCGGGTCGGTAGACGTGAAGACAGGCCAAGCCATCGACACGGACTCGTTTGCGGCGTTCTCCGCCCACTTGGACGGCCTGTGGCGCTACGGGCTGTGCCAGTTCAAGTTGCTGCACCGTCCAGGGCAATACGAGCCGATCTGGACGCTGATGCGTGATGACGTGCGGGTCGACGTGGCAGTCGATTCGCTGGTCGATGAAACGGAATACAAGCGCTACTACAAGACGTCACGGGGCTTCTCGGGCAAGAACGTGGAGCTGTTCCTGGGAAACTTCGTAAGCCTGCTAGCACGGGAGCGAGTGGGCGCTAAAACCGCATTTGATCGACTGAAGGAATGGGAATGCTGGCCGGTCATTCGTGACCACTATGCCGCCAAGGATATGAGCGAGCGTGATCTGTACAAGCACATCAAAACGTTGCTTCAAGAACGCCACGTTCGATGGGGCAGAGCGGTCTGATGGCGATTCAGCAGCTCTCCGATGGGCGCTGGCGGGTCGACGTTGAGCCGGTCAAAGGCAAGCGGTTCCGCAAGACGTTGAAGACCAAGGCCGAGGCAATGCGCTTCGAGGCGACCTGTCGCGCCAAGTGCAGCGAGTCGAACGATTGGGCACCGCGGCCAAAGGACAAACGCAGGCTGTCAGAGCTGGTCGAGCTTTGGTTCGATCTTCACGGCGTCTCGCTCTCCGATGGCGTACGGCGTGTGGCGATCCTGCGGGCGTGTGCCAAGGTGATGGGTGACCCGATAGCTCGCATGGTCGATGGCGCGAAGATCGCAGCCACACGCGCGCGTTGGATGTCAGCTGGCGTCACCGGCAAGACGGCGAACAATCGCCTCGGCTACCTGAAAGCCGTTTACAACGAGCTGCATAAACTCGACGTGATCGACTATCCCTGTCCGTTCACCCGTATTCGTCCGGTTCGGTTGCAGGAGCGCCCCTTGGCCTACCTGACCAAGCCGCAGATCTCCGAGCTGCTCGATGCACTCCAGGCGCGGACCACGTCTCCGCATCCGGCGATGGTGGCGAGGATCTGTCTGGCGACCGGGGCGAGGTGGGGTGAGGCTCAGGCGCTGCGACCGGAGCGGATTAGAGGCAACGCCCTTGTGTTCGCCAATACCAAGTCGAAGCGGGTGCGGATGGTCCCGGTAACGCCGGAGCTGGTCGCGGCGATCAAGAAGCACTGGCAAACCTACGGGCCGTTCACCAACTGCATCGGCGTGTTCCGGCTGGTCCTGCTCTCGACCTCGATCAAGCCACCACGCGGACAAGCAAGCCACATCCTGCGTCATACCTTCGCAGCTCACTTCATCATGGGCGGTGGGCATATCGTGACGCTGAAGGAGATCCTGGGGCATGCCTCGCTGAACATGACGATGCGCTATGCACATCTTGCGCCGGAACATTTGCATGATGCGATCAGGCTTGGTCCACTAGCATCAATCAATAATGCTGTGGAGTAGGCGGTGAACTGGAGAGCTAGGTTGGCACAGGAAGCCTTAATCGCGGCGGCCCTTGGTGCACTGCCCCTTGTGATTGCGTATCACGTCGGCGGCACCGCACTAACAACGAAGGTCCTTGTTGCGGAGATGCCTGAGCGATCGATTGTTTTGTACTTGGGAGCGCTGATAGTGCCGTACGCACTGATCGTTTATTGGGATCGTTTCTTTCTCAAGCGTACTGATCGTCAGCGCGCGCGAATGAAGTTTCTTAGATCTACTTGGAAAGAGATCGGCGTGGCGTTGCATGCGCTGTGGCGGGTTTTGGCTGGAGCTATTCTAACCGTGCCGTTTCTGTGGCTTTTCGTTGATCCGGACCCGAAGCTGATCGGCGGTGTTGTCCAATGCCTCTGGGTTGGCGGATCGATCCTCGCGGAGTGCTGGATGTTTTCGTGGGCGGCCAGTTATCTAGAGCAGCGGTAGCCCGCTGACCTGCACTGCCGTCAAGGAGGTCTAGAGCGTGGGCAGAGTTTTTAACGAACTCTTAGAGAGTGTTCAGCAAATGGACGACATCTACCGCGGCAATCAGGAGCCGTCCCGCCGGTTTGTCGTTGATGACGCACCGTTGAGGCAGTGCGACGCTGATTCTAGCGACGATGCTTTCGACACTTTTTCGACACCACCAAAAGCCAGAAACGAAAAAGCCCTGTAAAAACAGGGCCTTAACGTTAGGTGTCTGGAGCGGGCGAAGGGAATCGAACCCTCGTCATGAGCTTGGGAAGCTCAGGTAATGCCATTATACGACGCCCGCTCAGGGGTGCCTTTTTACCAGAAGGCTGGGGTGAAATGAAGCGTGGCGGCAGGTTTTTCTGGCCGGTGGCTATGGGCGGTCAGATTTGTGCGATCTCGTTGTCCGTCAATGGTCGGTAGCAGCCAGGTGACAGGCTGGCGTCCAGCAGCAGTGGGCCCATGCTCTCGCGGTGCAGAGCGGTGACCTTGTTGCCGAAGTGGCCGAACATGCGTTTGACCTGGTGGTAGCGCCCTTCATGCAGGGTCAGGCGGGCTCGGCGAGGGCCCAGTAGCACCAGTTCGGCCGGTAGGGTGGTGAGATCCTCGAAGCGAAAGTACAGGCCTCGGGCGAAGGCCTCGACGCAGCTGGGATCGATCTCGTCTTCGGTTTCCACCAGATAGACCTTGCCTTGCAGGCTGGTCGGCTGAGTCAGGCGGCGTGACCACTGGCCGTCGTTGGTCAGCAGCATGAGGCCGGTGGTATTGAAGTCGAGGCGGCCGGCGATATGCAGGTCATCCTTGTCCGGTTCATCGATCAGGTCGATCACCGTGCGATGTGCGGCATCACGGGTGGCGCTGACGCAGCCGGGGGGTTTGTGCAGCATCAGATAGCGGGCGACCTTGCCCGGTTGCAGAACCTGACCATCAAGTTCGACACAGTCGAATATACGCACCTCCCGGTCCAGGGTGCGAGTGACTTCGCCATTTACCCGTGCTCGGCCATCGCTCACCAGCCGGCGGACGTCCTGGCGGCTGAGCTGTGCGCGGCTACCGAGATAACGATCGAGGCGCATCAGGTTTTGGCTGCGGTTTCACGACGAGCGCAGCGAGGACAGATGCAGGCCCGGTTTCTGAGGGCAGCGGGAATGCCGACGAGCGTGTCCTGGGGAATGGTGGTGGTAAAGCACCAGCATGGCTGATCCGCGGTGGGATCGCACTCGGCGCACTGGTTGGGCTGGCCGCAGAGCGGGCAGCGTGACGGATCTACAGGCTCGCTCATGGCATTTCCGTTTAACGACGAGCTTCGCGTGCCGGCGGGCCGGCACGCGAAGCCGGGTTACATGACGCGCTGGCCGGGCTTGGCGCCGTTATCCGGGCTGAGCAGATAGATCTCGCTGCCGCCAGGGCCTGCCGCCAGCACCATGCCCTCGGACATGCCGAACTTCATCTTGCGCGGCGCCAGGTTGGCGACATACAGGGTCAGCCGGCCTTCGAGCTTGCTCGGGTCGGGATAGGCGCTCTTGATGCCGGAAAAGACATTGCGCGTGGCATCGCCGATATTCAGGGTCAGGCGCAGCAGCTTGTCGGCGCCCTCGACGAACTCGGCCTTCTCGATCAGGGCGATACGCAGGTCCACCGCGGCAAAGGTGTCGAAGTTGATCTCGGCGGCCAATGGTGCCTTGGCCAGTTCGCCGTTGCCAGCTGGAACAGCGGCTTCGGTGGCGGCCAGATCTTCCTTGGAGGCTTCGATCATGGCGTCGATCTTTGCCGGCTCGATGCGGGTCATCAGCGGGGTAAAGGCGTTGAGCTTGTGGTTGGCCAGCAGCGTGGCGTGGTCGTCCCAGCTCAGCGGCGCTACGTTGAGGAACTGCTCGGCAGCGGCCGCCAGGTTCGGCAGCACGGGCTTGAGGAAGATCACCAGCTGGCGGAACAGGTTGACGCCCAAGGAGCAGATTTCCTGCACCTCGGTCTGCTTGCCCTCGACCTTGTTCAGCGCCCAGGGCGCCTTGTCGGCGATCCAGGCGTTGGCGCGGTCGGCCAGGGCCATGATCTCCCGCATGGCGCGAGCAAAATCACGTGCCTCGTAGGCGTCGGCGATGCTCGGCGCGGCGGCTTGGAAGGCTGCCCAGAGTTCCGGCTCTGGGTTGGCCTCGACCATCACGCCGTCGTTGCCCTTGTGGATGAAGCCGGCGCAGCGGCTGGCGATATTCACCACTTTGCCGACCAGGTCGGAGTTGACCTTCTGCACGAAGTCGTCGAGGTTCAGATCAAGGTCGTCGACACCACGGCCGAGCTTGGACGCATAGTAGTAGCGCAGGTATTCGGGATTGAGATGATCGAGGTAGGTGCGCGCCTTGATGAAGGTGCCGCGCGACTTGGACATCTTCTGCCCGTTCACCGTCAGGTAGCCGTGCACGTTGACCGCGGTCGGCTTGCGGAAGCCCGCGCCTTCGAGCATGGCTGGCCAGAACAGGGTGTGGAAGTTGATGATGTCCTTGCCGATGAAGTGGTACAGCTCGGCGCTCGATTCCTTGCTCCAGAAGGCATCGAAGGAAAGTTCGGGGCGGCGCTTGCAGAGGTTCTGGAAGCTCGCCATGTAACCGATCGGCGCGTCCAGCCAGACGTAGAAGTATTTGCCCGGCTCGCCGGGGATCTCGAAGCCGAAGTAGGGCGCATCGCGGGAGATATCCCATTCCTGCAGGCCACCGTCGAGCCATTCGGCGATCTTGTTGGCCACCGATTCCTGCAACGCGTCGCCGCGGGTCCACTCCTTGAGCATCGCCTCGAAGTCGGGCAGCTTGAAGAAGAAATGCTTGGAATCCTTGAGCACCGGGGTGGCGCCGGAGATTGCCGAGCGTGGATCCTTCAGCTCGGTGGGCTCGTAGGTGGCGCCGCATTTTTCGCAATTGTCGCCGTACTGATCTTCGGCCGCGCAGCGGGGGCAGGTGCCCTTGATGAAGCGGTCGGCGAGGAACATGCCCTTCTCGGGATCGAAATACTGGGTCACCGAGCGGGTGGCAATGTGCCCGGCATCGCGCAGGCGGGTGTAGATCAGCTCGGCCAGTTCGCGGTTCTCTGGCGAGTGGGTGCTATGGAAGTTGTCGAAATTGACAAGGAAGTCGGCGAAATCGGCGCTGTGCTCGGCCTGGACGTTGGCGATCAGCTGTTCGGGGGTGATGCCTTCCTTTTCCGCCCGCAGCATGATCGCCGAGCCATGGGCGTCGTCGGCGCAGACATAGATGCACTGGTTGCCGCGCAGCTTTTGGAAGCGTACCCACATGTCGGTCTGGATGTACTCGAGCATGTGGCCGAGGTGGATCGAACCGTTGGCGTAGGGCAGGGCGCTGGTAACGAGGATCTGGCGGGCTTCGGACATGGGGACTCGGCAGTCGGAATGGCGAAAGAAAGTCTGCAACTATATAGCTCTGCCACGGTTTTTTCACCCGCGTGACCACGGTTGGCCGTAGTCCCGGTCGTCGGTGGGCTCGGAACTACAGGGCAGGGTAAGATGCCTGTCTGATTTGCTCGGTCTTTCCAGGAGTAACCATGTCCGTCACCCGCGAAGCTGTGGAAACCGTACTGCGCCAGTACACCGACCCCCATCTGAATCAGGATCCGGTGAGCGCCGGCTGTGTGCGTTCAATCGACATCCAGGGCGACCGGGTCAGCGTGCAGCTGGAGCTGGGCTACGCCGCCGGGCTGTTTCGCAGCGGTTGGGCGCAGATGCTGGCGATGGCCATTGAAGGGCTCGAGGGCGTCAACCGTGCCGATGTGCAGGTGGACTGCGTGATCCGTGCGCACAAGGCGCAGGATCAGGTGCCGGCACTGGCCAATGTGAAGAACATCATCGCGGTGGCGTCCGGCAAGGGCGGCGTCGGCAAGTCCACCACGGCGGCTAATCTGGCGCTGGCGCTGGCCCGTGAGGGGGCGCGGGTCGGCGTGCTGGATGCCGACATCTACGGGCCGAGCCAGGGCATCATGTTTGGCATCGCCGAGGGCACCCGGCCGGAGATCCGTGACGGCAAGGCGTTCATTCCATTGCAGGCGCATGGCGTGCAGGTCATGTCGATGGCCTTCCTCGCCGATGACAAGACGCCGATGGTCTGGCGCGGGCCCATGGTGTCCGGTGCGCTGCTGCAGCTGATCACCCAGACCGAGTGGAACGATCTCGACTACCTGGTGGTGGACATGCCGCCGGGCACCGGGGATATCCAGCTGACGCTGGCGCAGAAGGTCCCGGTGACCGGCGCGGTGATCGTCACCACGCCACAGGACCTGGCTCTGCTGGATGCCAAGAAAGGCGTGGAGATGTTCCGCAAGGTCAATATCCCGGTGCTGGGCGTGGTGGAAAACATGGCCATCCACATCTGCTCCAACTGCGGTCATGCCGAACACCTGTTTGGCGAGGGTGGCGGCGAGAAGCTGGCTTCGCAGTACAACGTCGATCTGCTGGCCTCGCTGCCGCTGTCGATGGCGATCCGCAGCCAGTCGGATGCCGGCAAGCCGACCACCATTGCCGATCCGGACAGCCAGATCGCCATGATCTATCAGCAGATGGCGCGTACCGTCGGCGCTCGCATCGCCCAGAGTGGGCAGATCATCGCCCAGTCGATGCCGAAGATCGTGGTGTCCGAGGATTGAGTCGACAGCCTGCGGGCGGCGTCAGCTCGCCGTCCGCAGGCTGAAGGAAATCGCAGGCAC
>Ga0209207_1000500_pt1 | contig 23690 bp, 21 predicted proteins | sample SaghotsprinmetaG_FD_184140 | JGI IMG/M metagenome (GOLD analysis project Ga0209207, IMG submission 184140) | Hot spring microbial communities from South Africa to study Microbial Dark Matter (Phase II) - Sagole hot spring metaG (SPAdes) (version 3) | ecosystem: Environmental > Aquatic > Thermal...
TCCGGGAGCGGATCAAGGCTGGCAAGCGCATGCGTGGCCGGTTGCACCGTTGGGCGTGGCGGCAGTTGCAGGCCTTCGTCGAATACAAGGCCAAAGCAGCGGGCATAGCGGTCGAGTACGTCAACCCAGCCTATACCAGCCAGACCTGCTCGCGTTGTGGAGGGTTGGGGAAGCGCTCGAAACACCGTTTCGAGTGCCCTCACTGTGGTCTCCGGGCGCACAGCGACTTGAATGCAAGTCGAAACCTTGCCCGGATTGGCGAGACGGCCGTTTCGCCAAGGGCGGCTGTAAATACGCCTGATGTTGGGAATGTGGATATGAGCAACCATGTCCGCGTTTCACAATAAAGCCTGCGACTTCAGTCGCGGGTTATTTACGTTCCGTCCATTCCTATCTGAAAGAGCCGATGCGGCCGAGATCGTTGAAATTGAACCAGACGAAGAAGGCCTTGCCGACGATGTTCCCATCCGGCACGAAACCCCAGACGCGGCTGTCCTGCGAGTTGTCGCGATTGTCGCCCATGACGAAATAATAGCCGGCCGGCACCGTGCAGCGCACGCCGTCGACATTGTAGAGACAATTATCACGCATCGGGAATGGCAAGATCTGGCGGACATAAGCCGGCGCATCGGCATCGATGAGGATATCATGCACGACGCTGCCCAGGGTTTCCCGATAGCGCGGCGTGTAGATCATGCGCTCGCGGTCGAGCCAATCACCGACCGCTTCGACGGCTACCGGCTGGCCGTTGATGCTGAGCCGCTTGTCGAAGTATTCCACCGTATCGCCCGGTACGCCGACGACGCGCTTGATGTAATCGAGCGACGGATCGGGCGGATAGCGGAAAACGATGACATCGCCGCGCTGCGGGTCGTTCACTGCGATGATCTTTTTGTTGATCACCGGCAGGCGGATACCGTAGGTGAATTTATTCACCAGGATGAAATCGCCGACGAGCAGCGTCGGCAACATCGATCCGGACGGAATCTTGAACGGTTCGGCGAGAAACGAACGCAGCAGGAAGACGAGCAGAATGACCGGGAAGAAGCTGGCCCCCCACTCCACCCACCACGGTTCGGCGGCCCCGGCGGCGCGCTTCGGACGGGCATGGTAACGGTCGAGGAGCCACAGCGCGCCGGTCGCCACGGTCAATACGAAGAGGATGAGGGCAAAGTTCATTTGTCGTCCACGCGCAGTACGGCCAGAAAGGCATCCTGCGGAATCTCGACGCGGCCGACCTGTTTCATGCGCTTCTTGCCGGCTTTCTGTTTTTCGAGCAGCTTCTTCTTGCGCGTGATGTCGCCGCCATAGCACTTGGCGAGCACGTCCTTGCGCAGCGCCTTGACGTTCTCGCGCGCGATGATGGTCGAACCGATCGCGGCCTGGATCGCCACGTCGTACATCTGGCGCGGAATCAGCTCGCGCATCTTGGCGGCCAGCTCGCGGCCGCGATAGGGCGCATTGGCGCGATGCACGATGACCGACAGCGCATCGACGCGCTCGCCGTTGATCAGCACGTCGAGCTTGACGACATCGGCGGCGCGGTATTCCTTGAACGCGTAATCGAGCGAAGCGTAGCCGCGCGAGACCGATTTGAGCTTGTCGAAGAAGTCGAAGACCACCTCGGCGAGCGGCAGTTCATAGGTCAGATGCACCTGCCGGCCGTGATAGCGCATGTCGGTCTGCGTGCCGCGCTTGGCCGTGCACAGCGTGATCACCGCGCCGACGTAATCCTGCGGCACGAAGATCTGCGCGGTGATGACCGGCTCGCGGATCTCGTCGATCTTCTGCACCTCGGGCAGCCTGGACGGGTTTTCGACGAAGAGCTCCTCGCCGCTGCGCAGCCTGACCTGGTAGACCACCGTCGGCGCCGTGGTGATCAGGTCCTGGTCGAATTCGCGTTCCAGCCGCTCCTGCACGATTTCCATGTGCAGCAGGCCGAGAAAACCACAGCGGAAGCCAAAGCCAAGCGCCTGCGATACCTCCGGCTCGAACTGCAGCGAGGCATCGTTCAGCTGCAGTTTCTCCAGCGACTCGCGCAGCCCGTCGTACTGGTTGGCCTCCACCGGATACAGCCCGGCGAAGACCTGCGGCTTGATCTCCTTGAAGCCCGGCAGCGGCTCCGTCGCCGGTCGATCGGCGAGCGTCACCGTGTCCCCCACCTTGGCCGCTTTCAGCTCCTTGATGCCCGAAATGATGAAGCCGACCTCGCCGGCCGACAGTTCCGGCCTGGGCTGCGACTTTGGCGTAAAGATGCCGACCTGTTCGCACAGATGCACCGCGCCGGTAGACATCAAGCGAATGCGATCTTTCGCTTTCAGACAACCATCGACGACGCGCACCAGCATGACGACGCCGACGTAGTTGTCGAACCACGAATCGATGATCAGCGCCTTGAGCGGCGCTTGCGGATCTCCTTTCGGCGGCGGCACGCGGGCGATGACCGCTTCGAGGATGTCGTCGATGCCGAGACCGGTCTTGGCCGAACAGGGCACTGCCTCGGTGGCGTCGATGCCGATGACGTCTTCGATCTCTTGCCGTGCGCCGTCCGGATCGGCCTGCGGCAGATCCATCTTGTTCAGCACCGGCACCACCTCGACGCCCAGCTCGAGGGCGGTATAGCAGTTGGCCACCGTCTGCGCTTCGACCCCCTGCGAGGCATCGACGACCAAGAGCGCGCCTTCGCAGGCCGACAGCGAGCGGCTCACCTCGTAGGAAAAATCGACGTGGCCCGGCGTGTCGATCAGGTTCAGGTTGTAACGCCGGCCATCTTTCGCCTCGTACCACAACGCCGCGGTCTGCGCCTTGATGGTGATGCCGCGCTCGCGTTCGAGGTCCATCGAATCGAGCACCTGCTCGGCCATTTCACGCTCGGACAGGCCGCCACAGCGCTGGATGAGACGATCGGCGAGCGTCGACTTGCCGTGATCGATGTGGGCGATGATGGAAAAATTACGGATGTGCTGCATGGGGGAGCTGGGTCTTCACCCTCTGTGGCGCCGAGCGCAAGGCGGGCGATTCTAGCAGCACGCGGTGATTCGCTGGCCACCGGCCCCGACCGTGGCCAAACCGCTACCGCGCCGGCCAAGGCGGCCCGCGGAGGCCGCTGCCCGGTTCCAGCATGATCCGCCGTGCCGACGGAGCTGACTTTGGCCGACGGAATCGCCCGTCTTCATACCGGCGCATAAGGCGCGGCATCGATGGCCGGGCGGCGACCGGCGACGAGATCGGCCAGCAGCTGGCCGGAACCACAGGCCATCGTCCAGCCCAGCGTGCCGTGACCGGTGTTCAGCCACAGGCCGTCGATCGCCGTGCGACCGATGAGCGGCACGTTGCCCGGCGTCGCCGGCCGCAGGCCCGCCCAATAGACGATGTCGCCCTCGGCGCGCAGTTGCGGTAACCACTGGCGCGTGCGATCGAGCAGCGCCTCGCAACGGCGGGCATTGATGCTGCAATCGTAACCGGCGAACTCGGCCGTGCCGGCGACGCGCAGGCGGTTGCCCAGACGCGAAATGACGATCTTCGCGCCATCGTCGGTCAGACTGACGCGGGGAGCAACGCTGCCGGCGGCGAGCGGTATCGTGATCGAGTAGCCTTTCGCCGGATAGACCGGCAGCGCGATGCCGAGCGGCGCGAGCAGCAGCGGCGAATGGCTGCCGAGCGCGACGACCACAGCATCGGCGGTCAATGGCTCGCCACTGGCCAGGCGCACGCCGCGCACGCGACCGCCTTCACTGATGAGCCCGCTGACCGTGGCCCCCTGACGTAGGGCCACGCCGCGCGCCCGGCAGTGTTCGGCAAGCGCTTCGGTGAACAGGCGCGCATCGCCCGACTCGTCGCCGGCCGTGTAGGTGCCACCGACGATTTCGAGCTGCGATCCGGCCAGCGCCGGCTCGATGGCCAGACACTCGGCGGCGCTCTTCACCTCGCGTTCGCAACCGTGGCGGCGCATCAGCGCCGCCTGCGTCACGGCGTGTTCGAACTCGGCGATGTCGCTGTAGATGTGCAGGATGCCGCAGGACTGCTGTTCGTAATGCAGATCGAGTTCGGCGCGCAACGCCTGCAGTCGTTCGCGGCTGAAGAGCGCCAGACGCAAGATGGCGCCGATGTTCTGCTGCGTGCGCCCGGGCAGGCATTCGCGCAGGAAGCGCAGTCCCCAAAGCCATTGGGCGCCATCGGCGCGCAGACGCCAGAGCAGCGGCGCATCCTCGCGCCCGAGCCATTTCAGCACCTTCAGCGGTGCCGTCGGGTTGGCCCAAGGCTCGGCGTGGCTGGTGGAAATCTGGCCGCCATTGGCAAAGCTGGTTTCGCGCGCCGGTCCGTCCTGACGATCGACGACCGTGACGCGATGGCCGTCGGCAGCGAGATGCCAGGCCGAGGAAATGCCGATCAGTCCAGCGCCGAGAACGAGGATGTGCATGGCCGACAATCGTTGAAATGCGCCCCGAGCGTCAGCGAAACGCCGCCGCGATCATTCTTCCTCATCCGGCAGTGCAATGCGGTGATCGGTCGAGAACTGGTAATCGCGGAAGATGTGCTCGGCCGAGAGCAAGCGGTAACTGCCGTCGGCGGCGCGACGCGTCGTATTCTTCAGCCGCCATGTATAGGCGCCACAGGTCCAGATGTCGAAATTGCGCATGTGGGTACACAGACAGGTCTTTTCCCGGACCGAGATGCGGTGCTCGTCCGGATGCCGCGCCATCTCACGGTTCCAGGCATCAATGTAGGCGCAATGGCCGTGGGCGTCGAGCAGATAGCCATAGGCTTCGCAGTTCGGCCGGATGCCGGAGCCAATGCCAGGACTGTTGCGCAACATGCGCATCGGATAGCCGGTCGGCGAGATCAAGTTGACCTCGATGGTCTCCTCGGTGGCCTTGAAGTATTCCTGCTTCACCGCATCGGGCAGGCCGCATTCGCGCGCCACCGTGAAGCGCGTCGCCACCTGCACTGCGGCAGCGCCGGCTTCGAGAAAGGCCACCGCATCGGAACCGGTGAAGATACCACCGGCGGGAATGAGCGGAATGTTCAGATGCTGCGCCTCGAGCCAGGCGGCGATCTCGCCGACGATGGTCGCCAGATCGTATTTCGCCCAGTCCAGCCCGAAGCCAAGATGACCGCCGGCCAACGGCCCTTCGACGACAACGTAATCCGGCAGACGGCCGGTGCGCGCGCTCTTTTTCAAAAAAAGCTGCAGCGCGCGCAACGACGAAACGATAATACCCAGCCGCACGTCACGGAAACGTGGATGATCCTCGATCAGCGCGAAGGAACCGAGATGCAGGCCGGCAGCCAGCGTGATGCCATCGATGCCGGCATCCATCGCGGCGGTGAGCCGAACGCGCAGCGTCTCGCGCGGCGCGTTCATCGTCAGCTTCTCCATACAGTTGATGAAGATCAAGCCCGGGCCGCGCTTCGCCTCCATCGTGCGACCGACATGCATCGCCGTCGCCTCGGCCAGCAGGCCGAGGTCGAAGTGCACGCCCGACTTATCGTCGTTGCCGACGTTGCCCTTGTATTGCTTGAGCTTATTCTTGACGTATTTGGTGTGGAAACGCCGGTCGGACACCGTCGGCACCATCGCGTCCGAGATATGGCCGATTCCGCCCAGGCGCGCTGCCTCGAGCGCCAGCTCGGCCGTCGAAATATCCACGCCCATGCCGCCGATGACGATCGGCACCAGTTCCCGGCCACCGAGGACCAGCCGGAAATCATCCACCCGCTTCATTTATCCATTCGTCCGCGATGTGCAGAATCCGGCATTATCCTCTTCTCAGCGCCCGTCGTGGGCGACGCGTTGTCACCCATCTGTAAAAAATGGCGCGCCCGCTCGTCCAGGGCCAGCGGCACAGTCAGCTCGCTCAGCACGGCGGCGAGTTGCTCCTGCACGGTCCGCGGCGGGTTGGCGATGAACAGACCGCAACCATGCATGCCGAAGCCGCCGCGGACCGGCGCCTTCCAGGCCAGACGCACATCGAGCCACCGTGCCGGCGCGCGCCGGCGCAGGCGCTCCGGCAATTTATGGGCTTCCCGCCGCTGCAGCAGCGGATACCACACCATGTAGATGCCGTTGGCAAAGCGCTGCCAGGCGTCGTCGAGCACGGCGACGACGCGGCCGTAATCGGCCTTGTTCTCGTAGGGCGGATCGATCAGGATCAGGCCGCGGCGCGAAGGCGGTGGCAATAGCGATTTGAGCGCCGCAAAACCGTCCTCGGCGCGAATTTGCAGACGACGATCTGCCGCTGCGAAATGTTTGGCGAGCAGACGATGATCGCTGCCGTGTAGTTCAAAAAGCCGCAGCCGGTCGTCCGCGCGCGCCAGTGCCTGGGCGAACCAGGGCGAACCGGGATAAAGGCGCAGCCTTCCATCGCCATTGAGCTGTCCGACCAGACCGAGATAATCGGCCAGCGGCGGCGGCAGATTCGCACGCCCGGCGACGGCCCACAGCCGGCCGATGCCTCCGGAAAACTCGGCATTTTTTCGCGCCTGAGGTGAATCGAGGGCATAGAGTCCGGCGCCGGCATGGGTGTCGATGAACCACCAAGGCTTGTCCTTCAGGTTCAGATGACGCAGCAGCAGGACGAGGGTAAAATGCTTGAGCACGTCGGCCGCATTGCCGGCGTGAAAGGCGTGACGGTAGCTGAGCATGGCGATGCAGGTCGATGCGGTATGGCATGATACCGCCTGCACCGCGCCTCCCCCTGCATTCTCCGCCCCCCTTTCGCTTCGGCTGCACCAGCCGCGACATTCGCTTGCCCTTGCCGTGAAAGCACTGATCGTCGATCCTTCCCGTTTCGTCGTCTTCATGCTCAGCGGCGTCTGCGAACGTCATAACGTCGCCTGTGTCGCCGTGCGCTCGGGCGGCGAGGCGCTGGCGGTGATGCGCCAGATGCCTTTCGACCTGCTCTCCTTCGCTTACGAACTCGGTGATATGAATGGCATCGAGTTCTACCAGCAGGTCGCCCAGTCCGGCCTGCACCGGCGCCGGCCGGCGGTGATGTTCGCGGCGACGCACGACCGCGCCGTCATCGAGCGCGCGCTGCTTGCCGGCGTCACCGAATGTTTCTCGAAACATCAGCTGGCCGAGTTCGAGAAATTCGTCGCCCATCTGTCGTCGCATGGCGCCGAACTGCGCATGAATGGCCAGGTGTTGCTGGTCGAGGACAGCGCTACCGCCGCACTGCAATGCCTGAAGATCCTCGCCGGCATGGGGTTGATCGTCGAGCACTACAAAAGCGCCGAGGAAGCCCTGCAGCGCTTTGCCAACCACGTGTTCGACCTGGTGCTCACCGATTATCTGCTCGCCGGCACGGGCACGGGTCTGAGTGTCATCCGCGGCGTGCGCGCCAGCGGTGGCCGCAAGGGGCGGGTGCCGATTCTGGCCATGTCTTCCTTTGCCGACGCGACGCGGCGCATCGAGATCCTGCGCAGCGGCGCCAACGACTTCATCGGCAAACCGCTGATCGCCGAGGAATTGCGCCTGCGCATTTATAACCTGCTCAACACGCAGCGCCTGATGCGGCAGCTCGAAATGCAGCACGAGATGATGAAGGAACTGGCACTGCACGACCCGCTCACTTCGTTGTACAACCGTCATTATCTGCACCAGCGCCTGCCGGAACTGATCGACAAGGCGCGCGCCGCCGGCCGGCCGTTCTCGCTGGTCATCGTCGATGTCGATCACTTCAAGAAAATCAACGACAGCCACGGCCACGCCGCGGGCGATCTGGTGCTGGTGCAGATCGCCGAGGCCCTGCTCGACGAAGCCGGTGCGCACGATCTGCTCGCCCGTTTCGGCGGCGAGGAATTCATCGTCGTCATGCCCGGCTACACCCTCGCCGAGGCTGTCGCCAAAGCCGAGCGACTGCGCGCGCATATCGCCGCGCTGGCACCCAACGGCATCACAGTCACCGCCAGCTTCGGCGTGGCTACGCTCGCCGAAGGTGAGGATTACGAAGGATTGTTCCGGCGCGCCGACGGCGCGGTCTATCGCGCCAAGAATGCCGGCCGCAACGGCGTCATGGCGGCGTGCCCACCGGGTTGACTTTCAGCCACTGCGCAGAGGGCCCCCTCGGCCCAGGCGATCGCCGCCATCTGCGCCTCCTGCAACGCTCCACCATCGAGCCCCAGCGTGGCCGCCAGTTCGGCGGCCTGGCGCGTCTCTGGCCTTGTTCGACGGCCAGTGCCAGCCGCACACAAGGCGCATATGGCCCTTCGCTGCGCCGCAACACGCTCGCCACGTGCTCAGCGACGTTCAGCCGGGAAAGGATGATCTCGAGCGACTGTGACAGCAGGCAATCGCGCATCGACAGCAGGCCGACGAAGAAGGCCTCGCCCGCCTGGGCCTTGCTCAGCTGCTGCTCGACCAATAGTTCGATGAAGCGGGCGCGCGCCAGGGCCAGTTCGAGCAGCGCTTCATCGCGCTCCCTGTGGCTGCCGACGCGGAACAGCGACAGCGTCAGCCAGCGGTAGAGCTGTTCGCGGCCAACCATCATGATCGCCTGCTCCAGGCTGGCGACACGTTTGGTCAGTGGCGCGCATCGACGAGCAACAGGCTGGCAATGTCGAGTAACGGCAGGCGGCGGTCCGGCGCCGGGTCGAAATTCTACAGCGCGATGCGCGCCCCGGACTCGCGAATGGTCTGCACGGCCTCGAACCAACCCTTGGGCAAGGGCCGGTCGGGCGGCACACTGATGAGGAAGACGGTGTGCGCCGCGATCAGCGAGCGGAAATCATGCCGCCGCTGCACGGCATTTCCTCGAGCGGGCAGACATAGAAGCGATAGCCGCAGATGCGGCTCTTCGCATCGAGGGTCTCGTCGCGGTGCAAGAGCGCGCGGGCAAAGGTCTGCTGGATGCTGTCCTTGTTCGCTGGCGGTGGGTCGCGGCCAAAAGGGTCGGGATTGATGTTCGCGCTCTCGTCGCCTCTGGCGAAGAGACGCTGATGAAGGAGCCAAGATTCACGGCGGGCGAACGGTGACAGAGGATGGAAAGCGGCATTTTCGCGCCATTGCTGCACTACGTGGTCGACACGACGACACCCGCCGAAAGCAATGGGTGCCCCACCCCGACGGCAGCGATTGAAAACGACCGTGCCAACCCCACCTGCCGTCATGTCAATCATCGGACCGCGCCGCTCGGGGCCATCGCAGGACGACGCACCATCGCCCTCATTGGCGTCCTTTTGCGGGCCCTGCGCCGGTCCTGCCCTTTCCGTGGAGAACAGCATGCGTTTCGATAAATTCACCACCAAGTTCCAGCAGGCGCTGGCCGATGCGCAGAGCCTGGCGCTCGGCCAGGACAATCAGATCATCGAGCCGGTGCATCTGTTGCTGGCGTTATTGCAGCAGGAAGACGGCAGCACGAACTCGCTGCTCGCCCGTGCCGGCGTCAATGTCGGCGGGCTGAAAGCGGCGCTCATCAAGGCGCTCGAACGCTTGCCCAAAGTCGAGGGCACCGGCGGCGAGGTCACCATCGGCCGGGATCTATCCAATCTGCTCAATTTGGCCGACAAGGAAGCGCAGAAAGCCGGCGACCAGTTCATCGCTTCCGAGATGTTCCTGCTCGCCCTGTGCGAAGACAAAGGCGAGGCCGGCCGGCTGTTCCGCGCACATGGTGCGCAGCGCAAGGCGCTCGAAGAAGCCATCCGCGCCGTGCGCGGCGGCCAGAATGTGCTGAATCAGGAGGCCGAAGGCCAACGCGAGGCGCTGAAGAAATATTGCCTCGACCTCACCGAGCGCGCCCGCCAGGGCAAGCTCGATCCGGTCATCGGCCGCGACGACGAAATCCGCCGCGCCATCCAGATCCTGCAACGCCGCACGAAGAACAATCCGGTGCTGATCGGCGAGCCGGGCGTCGGCAAGACGGCCATCGTCGAAGGGCTGGCGCAGCGCATCGTCAATGGCGAAGTGCCGGAAACACTGAAGAACAAGCGCGTGCTGACGCTGGACATGGCCGGCCTGCTCGCCGGCGCCAAATACCGCGGCGAATTCGAAGAGCGCTTGAAAGCCGTGCTGAAGGAAATCGCCCTCGACGAAGGGCGCATCATCCTGTTCATCGACGAAATCCACACGCTGGTCGGCGCCGGCAAGGCCGAGGGCGCCATCGACGCCGGCAACATGCTCAAGCCGGCGCTGGCGCGCGGCGAGCTGCACTGCATCGGCGCGACCACGCTGGACGAATACCGCAAGTACATCGAGAAGGACGCGGCGCTGGAGCGGCGTTTCCAGAAGGTGTTGGTCGAAGAGCCGAGCGTCGAAGCGACGATCGCCATTCTACGCGGCTTGCAGGAGAAGTATGAAATCCACCACGGTGTCGACATCACCGATCCGGCCATCGTCGCCGCAGCCGAACTCTCGCACCGCTACATCACCGACCGCTTCTTGCCCGACAAGGCCATCGACCTGATCGACGAAGCGGCGGCGCGCATCAAGATGGAAATCGACTCGAAACCCGAGGCGATGGACAAGCTCGATCGGCGGCTGATCCAGCTCAAGATCGAGCGCGAGGCGGTGAAGAAGGAAAAGGACGAAGCGTCGAAGAAGCGCCTGGCGTTGATCGAGGAAGAAATCGCCCGCCTGGCCAAGGAATATTCCGATCTCGAAGAGATCTGGAAGGCCGAAAAGGCGCAGGTGCAGGGCAGCCAGCACATCAAGGAAGAAATCGACCGCATCAAGGCACAGATCGCCGACCTGCAACGCAAGGGCCAGTACGACAAGCTGGCCGAGCTGCAATATGGCCGTCTGCCGCAGCTCGAAGCGCACCTGAAAGCCGCCGACGCGGCGGCGAGCAAAGTCAGCCCCACCGGCACGGCGATGAAGCTGTTGCGCACCCAAGTCGGCGCCGAGGAAATCGCCGAGGTCGTCTCGCGCGCCACCGGCATCCCGGTGAGCAAGATAATGCAGGGCGAGCGCGAAAAACTGCTGCAGATGGAGGAACGGCTGCATCAGCGCGTCGTCGGCCAGGACGAAGCGGTGCGCTTGGTCGCCGATGCGATCCGTCGTTCACGCGCCGGCCTGGCGGACGAAAACCGCCCCTATGGCAGCTTCCTCTTCCTCGGTCCCACCGGTGTGGGCAAGACCGAGCTATGCAAGGCGCTGGCCGAATTCCTCTTCGATGCCGAGGAGCATCTGATCCGCATCGACATGAGCGAATTCATGGAGAAGCATTCGGTCGCCCGCCTCATCGGCGCGCCGCCGGGCTATGTCGGCTATGAGGAAGGCGGCTATCTCACCGAGCAGGTGCGGCGCAAGCCCTATGCCGTGATCCTGTTCGACGAGGTCGAAAAGGCGCATCCAGACGTATTCAACGTGCTGTTGCAGGTGCTCGACGATGGACGCATGACCGATGGTCAGGGACGCACCGTCGACTTCAAGAACACGGTGATCGTCATGACCTCCAACCTCGGCAGCCAGATGATCCAGCAGATGGCCGGCGAACCCTATGTGCGCATCAAGCAGGCGGTAATGGGCGAAGTCAAGGCGCACTTCCGCCCCGAATTCGTCAACCGCATCGACGAGATCATCGTCTTCCATGCCCTGGATGAACGCCACATCGCCGGTATCGCCCGCATCCAGCTCGGCTATCTCGAAAAACGGCTGGCGCGGCTGGAGATGACGCTGCAGGTGGAGGACTCCGCCCTGCACGAGCTGGCCAAGGCCGGCTTCGATCCGGTGTTCGGCGCCCGGCCGCTCAAACGAGCGATCCAGGAACGCGTCGAAAACCCGCTGGCGCGTGCCATCCTCGAAGGGCGCTTCGCGGCCAAGGATCGCATCCGCGTGCGCGCCGAGGGTGGAGCGCTCTTTTTCGAGCCCGCCTGACGTGCTACGCGCCTCGGCCGTCGGACTCGCGGCGCTGCTGCTCCTGACCCACCTTGCAGCGGCGTCCTCGCCCGCGCCGGCGCCACGCGCGGTCGCGCCGCGTGGCCCTTTGCCGGCGGAAGAGGCGGCGCTGGTCAGCCTCTTCCGCCGTACCAGCCCATCGGTGGTCTATATCACGACGCTTGAACGCGTCGTCAATCTGTGGACGATGAACGTGCGCGAAGTACCGAGCGGCACCGGCTCGGGCTTCGTCTGGGACGTGCGCGGCAACCGTGTCTATATCGTCACCAACTGGCACGTCGTCGCCGGCGCGAAAAGCGCCCAGGTGCGCCTGGCCGATCAGCGCACTTTCCGCGCGCAGTTCATCGGCGCCAGCCCCGAAAACGATCTGGCCGTGCTGGCCATCGAAGTGAAGGACGATAAACCCGATCCCATCCCGCTCGGCAGTAGTCGCGAGTTGCAGGTCGGCCAGCGCGTCTATGCCATCGGCAATCCATTCGGTTTCGACCATACCTTGACGCAGGGCATCGTCTCGGCACTCGATCGTTCGATCGATGGCGACCGCGGCCCCATCCACCAGCTCATCCAGACCGATGCGGCAATCAATCCCGGCAATTCCGGCGGACCGCTGCTCGACTCGGCCGGTCGGCTGGTCGGCGTCAATACATCGATCTACAGCCCGTCCGGCGCTTCGGCCGGCATCGGCTTCGCCATCCCGGCCGACACGGTCAATCGCGTCGTGCCAGAAATCATCGCGCATGGCCACTACCGCCGGGCAATGCTTGGCGTGGTCAGCAACGAACGCCTGAGCCGGCTGGTGACACGCCGCCTCGGTGTCAGCGGCCTGCTGATCCTCGAAGTCCAGCCCGGCTCGCCAGCCGACCAGGCCGGACTGCGCGGCAGCCAGTGGGCGGCCGACGGCTCGCTCATTCCCGGCGACATCGTGCAAAGTATCGACGGCCAGCCTGTCGATGGCCTGCTGGCCTTCGATCGCCTGCTCGCTCCCCGCCGGCCGGGAGAACGCCTGCGGCTTGGGCTGTGGCGCGAAGGCCAGCGCAGCGAACTGGCCGTGACGCTGGCCGGTCAGAAGGGCCCGCTGCGCTGAACCACGAACGACCTCGACACTCTTTTTTTCGGTTCAGCCTGCTTGGCGCGCAACACGCTGCCGGTAAAATCGGCTGGCGGGTTCAGTGGCGCACCTGCAGTGGATGATCACCAGAGAGAACGCGAATGAAGGATCGCAATATCGTTCCGACGCAGCGCGAGAGGCTGATGCGCGACAATGATTTCATCGTCTCGAAAACCGACCGGCGCGGCATCATCACTTATTGCAACCCCATTTTCATCGAATTCTCCGGCTACAGCGAGGCCGAACTGCTCGGCGCCCAGCACAACATCATCCGCCATCCCGACATGCCACGCGCAGCCTTCAAGCTGGTCTGGGACACCATTCAGTCGGGGCACGAAGTCTTTGCCTACGTCAAAAACATGTCACGCGACGGCGGTTACTACTGGGTATTCGCGCATGTGACTCCCGACTTCGGCGCCAACGGCGAAATCGTCGGCTACACCTCGGTGCGCCGCTGCCCGAAGCGCGCCGCCGTCGAAGCCATCGCACCGGTCTATGCACAGATGCTCGCCGCCGAACGCGCCGCCGGCGCACGCGACGCACTGGCCGCTGGCAGCAAGGTGCTCGGTGACCTGCTCGCACAATCAGGCAAGAGCTATGAAGAACTCATCTTTTCGCTTTGAGCGCCGCCATCTGGCCAGCGCGCTGATCGCGCTGGCCGTACCATTGCTGTGGTTCCAGCCCGGGGATCTTGCCTGGGCACCGCTGTCGCCGATGGTGCTGGCGCTACTGCTGCTGACCCTGCCCGGCGGCGGTTGCGGCAACAAGAGCGGTGACGGCTTCCTGCACGAGATGAATGGTCTGCTCGCGCGCTGCGGTCAGGGCGAACTGGTTGGTCGTCTGCCCAGGCAGGTCAACGATGGGCTGCTCGACGAGATCCGTGTCAGCCTGAACTCGATGCTCGACCAGACCGAGACGGCGTTTCGCGAGATTCTCGGTGGCATGCAGGCCACATCGGAAAACCGTACGTGGCGCCGGCTGCAGACCACCGGCCTGCACGGCACTTTCAAGGATGTGCTCGGACGCATTCAGGGCATGATCGACCAGCTCAATGCAGCGCAGGAATCGGTGGCCCGCGAAGCCCTGCTCTCGCGCATCTTCATGCGCTCGGAGCGCGGCTTGTCGCTGGCCATCGAGCATGTCAGCGGCTCGCTCGACGAAGTCTCCGGTCACTCGACCCGGTCGCTGGAACTGGCCAGCAGCTATGCCCGTTCGGCGAGCATGATGTCCAGTGCCGCCGACCGCATGTCCGGCGCGCTCGGGCAGGCGCTCACTGCCACTGAACACAGCCGACGTGCGCTCGCCGATCTCGACGACAAGGCGCGCGCCATCCAACAGCTCACCGGTCATATCGACGGCATCGCCAAGCAAACCAACCTGCTGGCCCTCAATGCCGCCATCGAGGCAGCGCGCGCCGGCGAGTCGGGACGCGGCTTCGCCGTCGTCGCCGACGAGGTGCGCAAGCTGGCCGACCAGTCGCAGAAGGCAGCCGAGGAAATTGCCGCCGCCATCAGTGCAATGACCGCAGCGATGAGCGGCGTGCTCGACCAGATGGAACGCCTCGGCGGCTCGATGGGTGAGTCGCGAGCCATCGCCGACGATTTCTGCCAGCGCCTGAGTGGCTCGGCTGCCTCGGCGGGCGAAGTCGGCGACATGGCGGCTGCCATCGGTCGGGGCGTCGGCGCGATGCAGGAAGCGATGCGTCTGGTCTCGCTGGCGCAGAAGGCGCGCCGCGATGTCTCCGCCATCCTGAACGGGCGCGAGATCGACGATTCGACACTCTCTGAAATGGAGCGCCGGGCACTCACCCTGGCCAGCGAGCGCCGCTGGACCAAGGGCAGTGCCGACCGCGAGGCCTTGGTCGCCATCTACGACGAATTGTTCGCCAACATCGAGGAACAGTTGCGCTGAGCCTGGGCGGCGCCACAGCCGCGAACGCCGTGCCCACCGGGCTGACTTTCGTCGCCTGTTTCCCATCGAGGATCGCCGCATGAGCCTGCCCTTCAATCCCCGTCGCCGCAGCTTCCTGCAAACCACCGCTGGCGCCGCCGCGCTGGCCGCCGGAAGTGGCCTCGTCGAACTCGGCGGCGAGGGCCGGCAGGCGCAGGCCCACGCCTATGCGCCCTACCCCACCGACGACCAATTGACCACCGTCGTCACCAGCTGCGCCCACAACTGCGGCTCGCGCCATGTCCTGGTAGCACACAAGAAAGGCGACGTCATCGTCCGCCTGTCGAGCGACGACGGCCGTTACCAGCCCGGTGGCCATTTCGGCAAGGACAGCTTCGAAGAACCGCAACTGCGTGCCTGCCTGCGCGGCCGCTCCTATCGCACCCGCCTGTATTCGCCGGAGCGACTGCTCTATCCGATGCTGCGCGTCGGCCCACGCGGCGAAGGCCGCTTCAAGCGCGTCTCGTGGGACGAAGCGCTCGATTTCATCGCCCGCAAGATGATCGAACTGAAGGCCAACTACGGCCCAACGGCCATCCTCGATCAAGCCTATGCCGGCGCCTCCTACGGCGTACTGCACAAATCGGATCAGATCGAAGGGCTGCAGGCCCGCTTCCTGGGCCTGTTCGGCTGCCGCACCAGTTCCTGGTCGGTACCGAGCTATCAAGGCACGACCTTCTCCAGCCGCATTACCTTCGGCACCATCGAAGACGGCAATGAAGACGATGCCTTCGCTTATGCCAAGCTGATCATCCTCTGGGGCTGGAATCCGGCCTACACCTTCCACGGCGGCAATACCTTCTACTACATGCGCCTCGCCAAACAGCGCGGCTGCCGCTTTGTCGTCGTCGACCCGCAATACACCGACTCGGCAGCCAGTTACGATGCCTGGTGGATCCCGATCCGGCCGAACACCGATGCGGCGATGCTTGCCGCAATGGCTTATGTCATCTTCAGCGAAAACCTGCAGGATCAAGCCTTCATCAACCGCTTTTGTCAGGGCATGGACGCCGGCACGATGCCGGACTGGGCACGCGGACAGGAGAGTTTCAAGGACTACATCCTCGGCGCTTTCGACGGCCAGCCGAAAACGCCGGCCTGGGCGGAGGCGATCTGCGGCGTGCCGGCGACCGACATCGAAAAGCTGGCCCGCCTCTATGCCACGACCAAGCCGGCGGCGCTGAAGGCGAGTTGGGCGCCGGGCCGCGCCGCCTATGGCGAGCAATACAACCGCATGGCGGCCGCCTTGCAGGCGATGACCGGCAACATCGGCATCCTCGGCGGTTCGAGCGAGGGCGTCGGCAAGGCCTGGCATGCCGAAGCCGTTGCCTATCCTTACGATCAGTATGCCAATGTCTGGTTTGCCTCGATCAAGTCCGACCGCTGGGCACATTGCGTGCTGAATTACCCCAAGGTCAAGCGCGAGGAGATCGGCCTGTGGCCGCGCAACGACGCCCTCGATGGCGTCATTCCGAACATCAAGGCCATTTTCTGGCAGGGTTCGGACTGGTTCAACCAACTCCCCCACATCAACAAGCAAATCCAGGCCATCGCCAAACTCGAGTTGGTCGTCTGCCTCGATGCCACCATCACCCCTTCGGGGCTGTGGGCCGATGTGCTGCTGCCGGCAGCGACGCATTTCGAGCGTCACGATGTCGCACTGCCCTGGTACAAGGGCCATTACTATATCCACCGCCCCAAGGTCATCGAGCCGCTGGGTGAAAGCAAGACCGACTTCCAGATCTTCACCGAACTGGCCTATCGCCTCGAAGCCCTCGACCCTGCTCTGAAGGGTTTCGGCAAACGTTACAACCCGCGCGCCGAACGCGATTACTGGCACAGACCCGATGCGGTCGATGAAGCCTATCTCGCCCACTGGTGGCGCGAGCGGGTGATGAAGAAACAGGGCGTCACGCTTTCCTGGGCCGATTTCAAGCGCCACGGCGTCTACAAGTTCCAGCTCGCCGAACCGCACGTCGCCTTTCGTGCCCAGATCGAGCAAGGCAAGCCCTTCCCTACTCCCTCGGGCAAGATCGAAATCTTCTCGACCACGCTGGCGAAGATCACCGACTGGACCAAAACCCAGTATGGCTATCCGATCCCGGCCATCCCGAAATGGATCGAGCCCTTCGAATCGCTCAATCATCTGCTGGCACGCAAATACCCCTTTCACCTCATCACACCCCACCCGCGCTGGCGCACGCACTCGATCTTCCACAACCTGCCCTGGCTGCGCGAAACCTACCAGCAGGAAGTGACGCTCGCCGCGCGCGATGCCGAACGGCTGGGCATCCGCACCGGCGACATCGTCGAAGTCTGGAACGGGCGCGGCCGCGTCGTCGTACCGGCCTATGTCACCGAACGCTGCCTGCCCGGTGTCGCGGTGCTGCACGAAGGCGCCTGGATGGACCTCGACCGGCAAGGCGTCGATCGCGCCGGCAACCCGGATTTGCTCACCCTCGACGAACCCAGCCCGGCCGGCGCCTTCGCCTACAACACCTTGCTGGTCAATATCCGCAAGACACGACTGGAGCACCGCCCGGGCTGGGACTCGCTGGCCACCGCGCGGTCGGTCGTCTTTCGCCGCGGTGATTGACAGGGCGAAGGATCGATCGCACGAAGCCACACGGTTTCCAGCGCCGAATTCCGCTTCAACATCAACCGTTTATCACAAAAACGACACACGACGGAGCCTCTTGCAAAACTCCAAAAATTCAAATACCCGACAAAAATATTCTCCAATATGAGGCGATGCTGCAGCCGAGCGGATTCGGCGGTTTTCCTTACCATGACCTGGTTGCCACCGAACTCGTCTTTGAGCCGGGCATTGCTGCGCTCGGCCACGGTGCGCTCGCTGTAGCGAAGGGCTTCATGAGGCGCAAACTCGATCTTTTCACCCTTCCTCGGGTTGTGATCGATCAGCGGCACATGTCCCAGGCTGCGGCTGTCCTCCCGAATCTCCTGGCTGCAATAGGCTGCGTCCCGGCCATGTCGCTTCCGACGAACGTTGCATCCTTGGTGAATGGCTGCATGGCGAAGCGAAGCGGCGTTTCGGCAACTTGCCCGAGTATCAGGAGTTGCTGCGCTCACACGCCGACTTCCACCTGATGGCCGGCGACATTCTCTGCGACGTGCATGCTGGCCGCCACAGCGTCGCCGAGGAGAAACTGCGCCATGACTTCCGCCAGAAGTCCGATCGCGTGCAACTGCATCTCGTCCGCCTTTACGCCAAGGTGCGCAGCTGATTTCGATACACCGCAGCCCCGAAAAACCGGTTGCCTCTCCGAGGTCGTAGGCGCGCCATCCACCGCATCAGCCAATCCACGGCCACTGCCCGACCTACCAGACCACGCCGTGCCCACGGGGCTGACTTTCGGCAAGCATAACAGCTGGTAATAGTCACGAGGCACGCCCCACAGCGACAAAACTGGGTATCCCGGACGGCAAAACTGACGCTGGAACATGATCGATCCCCCGTGCCCAGCTCTTCCACGATAAAATTCCACTCTGGCTGCCCCGGCTGACGACAAAATGCCGGTCGGAAGGCAGCAGCCAGTTTCCCTTCGTTTTAATCAACAGGAACTTCCCAACATGAAACATTCACTTCTCATCGCCACACTCGCCGCTCTGTCGCTCGCCGCCTGCGGCAAGAAGGAAGAACCGGCTGCCGCCGCACCGGCCCCTGCACCGGTGGCGGCTCCAGCTCCAGCGCCTACTCCCGCCGCACCCGCAGCCCAGGAAGGCATGGCGGGTATGTCGGGCATGGCCGCGGCCAACGCTCCGGCCAACGCCGCGCCGGCCCAGGAACAGGCCGGCATGTCCGGTATGAGTGGTATGTCCGGTATGAGCGGCATGTCCGGTATGAGCGGCATGGCAGGCGAAGTGAAGAAGTAATCTTTGCCGCGCGCCACGAAAGCCAGCCTGCGGGCTGGCTTTCGTTTTTTCTGCCGCTTGCGTACGCCACACCCCGGCAGTCCATGACATGAAATCGACACGCGGGAGCCAGCCGCATCGGGTCGAGGCCAGTTTTGCCGCCGCCATCGCCGGCCAGGCCGCCTGTGCTGGCCAACGCCGTGCAGCGCATTAGCAGGCCGTTGAAAAACGTAGCGAGGATGGCCAGATGCACGGCGCACGGAGCGCAGCGACCGAGATATATCAAATTGATCGGCGAGGGAGCAAGCACCGCGCAACGCCGCCCAAGCGCCCGCGCAGCGATTTATTCAGCGTTAGACGGGAACACCTCCATGCCCGAAACACTCATCGAATCGCTCGATCACGAAGGACGCGGTGTCGCCCACGCCGACGGCAAGGTGCTGTTCATCGATGGCGGCCTGCCTGGCGAACGGGTCGAATATCAGAGTTTTCGCCGTAAACCGAATTATGAGCGGGCACAAGCGACAAACATCCTCTCTGCCTCGCACCAGCGCGTCGAACCGCGCTGCGCCCACTTCGGCATCTGCGGCGGCTGCAGCCAGCAACATCTGCACTTTGCCGGTCAGGTGGCCGCCAAACAGCGCGTCCTGGAGGACGCCTTCGCCCATCTGGCCAAGCTGAAACCGGAAGTGCTCTGGGCGCCGATGACCGGCCCAGCCTGGGGCTACCGCCATCGCGCCCGGCTTTCAGTACGCCATGTGGCGAAAAAGGGCGGCGTGCTGGTCGGCTTTCACGAAAAGCGCAGCAGCTTCATCGCGGTAATGGAGGCTTGCCCCGTATTGCCGTCGGCGGTCTCGCAGCTGATCCAGCCACTGCGGGCGCTGATCGCCGGCCTGAGCCTCGCCGACCGCCTGCCGCAGATCGAAGTCTCGGTCGGCGATGAACAGATCGTGCTCGTCCTGCGCGTGCTCGCACCACCGACGCCAGCCGATGAATCAGCACTCCGGCAATTCGCCGACGCACATCGCATCAGCCTGTGGCTGCAAACCGCCGGCCCGGAGTCAGCGCAGCCTTTTCACCCACTCGACGCGCCGCCGCTCGCTTACCGCCTGCCCGAATACGATCTGCGCCTGCATTTTCGGCCAACCGAATTCACCCAGGTCAATCACGGCGTCAACCGCCTGCTGGTTCGGCGGGCGATGGCGCTGCTCGACCCGCAACCGGGCGAGCGCATCGCCGACATGTTCTGTGGTCTGGGCAATTTCACGCTGCCCATCGCCCGCTTGGGCGTCGAAGTCGTCGGCATCGAAGGCAGCGCGGCACTCGTCGCCCGCGCCCAGGGCAATGCCGAACTGAACGGTCTGGCGGCACGCTGCCGCTTCGCCGTTGCCAATCTGTTCGAAACCGACGCCACGCAGCTGGCCGCGCTCGGTCCTATCGACAAGATGCTCATCGACCCGCCGCGCGAAGGCGCCGTGGCGCTGGTCAAGGCCTTGGGCACGCCCGGATCGACACAGGCCCCCCTTCGCATCGTCTATGTCTCCTGTAATCCGGCGACGCTGGCCCGCGACGCCGCCATCCTCGTCCACGAATGCGGCTATGCACTGCGCGGGGCCGGCATCGCGACGATGTTCCCCCACACCTCGCACGTCGAATCGATCGCGCTGTTCGAGCGCACCTGAATCCGCCCCAACGGCGCTCGGCCGCTTTCGCTGACCCGCAACGACCCGCCAAGGCGCTATTCCATCCTCATCGTCCGGTCGGATACATCCACCAGAACGGATGGACGCAACAGCGCCCGGGGAAGCATCTCTTCTCATCGGCAGCCACCGGCATCCGAACAGAGGCAGTGGCGGCTACAATCGCCGGCTCACTGGCCGCCCGCGGCAGCGACGAAGAATCACGGCATCCCGCGCTCCGCCGGCGCGCTACGTCGCTGCGTCCCCTGCCGTTCATCGCTGCCCCTGCCCATGTCTCTCCCCATTCTCACACTGTCGGCACTGCGTGCGCTCGAAGCGCGCCATGCGCATTTGCCGCTCATGGAGCGCGCCGGTAGCGCTGCCGCCCAGCTCGTTCAGGAGCGTCTGCCGACGGGGCGCGTGCTCATCATCGCCGGTCCGGGCAACAACGGCGGCGATGCTTTCGTGCTCGCCCGTCTGCTCCGCCTCTCGGGTCGCGGGGTCGAAGTCGTCTTCGCCGGCCAGGCCGATCGCCTGCCGGCCGATGCACGCTCCGCTCATGCCGCCTGGCGTGCCGCCGGCGGCGAGGAGAGAACGAGCTGGCCGGAGGGCGAATACGCGCTCGCCGTCGATGGTTTGTTCGGCATCGGCCTGTCGCGGCCAGTGACGGGCGAGACCGCGGCGCTGATCGACCGGTTCAATGCCCTGAGCTGCCCACGCTGGGCGCTCGATTGTCCGAGCGGTCTAGACAGCGAAACCGGCTCGGTGCGCGGCACGGCGGTGCGCGCCGATTTGACGCTCACCTTCATCGCCCTCAAGCCAGGGCTGCTCACTCTCGACGGACCGGATCATTGTGGCGAGTTGCTGCTGGCCGATCTCGGTATCGAGGCGACGGGCGAGGCGGGAGGGTGGATCGATGCACCGACGTTGTTTTGCGACTGGCTGCAACGGCGCCGGCGCAACAGCCACAAAGGCAGTTTCGGCAGCGTGGCGGTCATCGGCGGCGCCGCGGGCATGAGCGGTGCGGCGCTGCTTTGCGGCCGCGCCGCCCTGCACCTGGGCGCGGGACGAGTCTACGTTGGCCTGCTCGCACCCTTGCCCGTCGATGTCCATCAACCCGAGCTGATGTTGCGCACGCCACAGGAAGCGGTCGAGGCGGCTAGCGTACTCGCCGTCGGACCCGGGCTGGGAAAGAGTGCAGAAGCCGCCGTGCTCGTCGGGCTGACTTTGCGTAGCCCGCTGCCCTTGTTGCTCGATGCCGACGCACTCAACCTGATCGCTGCCGACGCATCGCTCGCCACGGCCTGTAAAGCCCGCACCGCGCCGACCGTGCTCACGCCCCATCCTGCCGAGGCGGCACGCCTGCTCGCCGTGACCACGGCGGAGATCCAGCGCGACCGCCTGACCGCGGCGCGGGCGTTATCGGAAACCTTCCGTTGCCCGGTCGTGCTCAAAGGCTGTGGCAGCATCATCGCCGCACCCGATGGTTTCTGGGCGATCGAGGCCGCCGGCAATGCCGGCCTGGCCACGGCCGGCAGCGGTGATGTGCTCAGCGGCTTCATCGCCGCGCTGCTGGCCCAGGGTTGGCCGGCCCGCGCCGCCCTGCTCGCCGGCGTGCATCTGCATGCACGCGCTGCCGACCTGTGCGTCGCCGAGGGCCGTGGCCCCGTGGGACTGACCGCGGGCGAGTCGATCCCGGCGGCACGGCGCCTACTCAATGCCTGGATCGAACGGCGGCAGGAAGCATCGGCGCATGCTGCCGTACCGCTCATCCGCTACACCGCGCCATCGACACGCTCGAATGCCAGGACGAATGGCGGCCTCGGCGAGGAGCGGGCGTGAACAATTCCGCTGCTGCCGACCGTTCGGCAGCCATCGCGCTGATGGTCGCCGCCGTGCTGTGCTTCGCCGCCCTCGATGCGACAGCCAAGCATTTGTCGCAAACCTTTAGCGTGCCGATGCTGGTTTGGGCACGCTATGTCGTCCATGCTTCACTGATGACCGTCGTGCTGGCGCCGAGCATCGGCAGCCGATTGCTCTCCAGCGCCCGGCCGGCGCGGCTCGCGCTGCGCGCGCTGCTCCTGCTCGGCACCACCGGCTTCGCCATGGCCGCCTTTCAGCGTATGCCGCTCGCCGAAACGACGGCGTTGCTCTATCTGGCGCCGCTGATCGTCGGCCTGCTGGCCGGACCCTTGCTAGCGGAACGGGTCACCGCGAAGCGCGTCTGGGCGCTGATTCTCGGTTTCGCCGGCGTGCTGCTCATCGTACGACCGGGCGCCGGCCTGTCCGCTGCTGGCGTCGGTTTCGCGCTGCTCGCCGCGCTGTGCTACGCCTTTTATCAGCTCATGACTCGCCATCTGGCCCCGCTGGAGAGTGCGCTGACGATGATCTATTACACTGGCCTGGTGGGTGCGGCGACGATGACGCTGGCGTTACCGCTCTACTGGCAGGGGCCTTGGCCCGAGCAGGCCAGCGACTGGGCGCTGATCGTCAGTCTCGGATTATGGGGCGGCTTCGGCCACTGGCTGTTGCAGCGCGCCTTTCGTCTGGCGCCGGCGACTTTTCTCGCCCCGTTCAGCTATGTGCAGCTTCTATGGGCGGCCTTGCTCGGCGGATTGCTGTATGACCATCGGCCCGATACGCTCGCCGTGCTCGGTATGGCCATCATCGTCGGCGCGGGCATACTCACCGCCTCGGAGGAATGGCGCCGTTCAAGCGCCTCCTGACGAAACGCTGAAGAAAGCCGCGAGCGGGAGGAAGCAAGAGGCGCGTTTCAAGCAGCGACCGCAGCCAATCAACTAGATCGGCGAGGAAGCGAGCACCGCGCAACGCCGCCCTAGCGCCCGCGCAGCAATTTGTTCAGCGTTCGTAACTGTTCAGGTCGATGCTGAGGCTGCTACGTCGAGAAGTTGGGCTGAGGCACGTTGCCCTTGAACACCTGGAGGAGAGAGGAGAAAAGGTTGACGTTCTGTTTTTGCAGGGCAGCGAGAGAGGAGCGGATGGTGCAGAAAGCCTGGGCGCCTTCGATCGTGCGGAAGCAGCCGGCAATCTTGTGCTTGACCTTGGGCATGCGGATGGCCAGTTCGGCGAGGTGTATCTCAAGGTCGAGCCGCTGGAGCGCGGCGCGGCCACGTCACGGGGACGGCGCCGCGCGGCCCCGGGCGCATCACGGTGGCCGGCGAAGTGCCGTTGGCCGAGATCAACGACTACGCCTCGCGGCTCAAGTCGCTGACCGGCGGGCGCG
>Ga0209207_1000501_pt1 | contig 23683 bp, 22 predicted proteins | sample SaghotsprinmetaG_FD_184140 | JGI IMG/M metagenome (GOLD analysis project Ga0209207, IMG submission 184140) | Hot spring microbial communities from South Africa to study Microbial Dark Matter (Phase II) - Sagole hot spring metaG (SPAdes) (version 3) | ecosystem: Environmental > Aquatic > Thermal...
ATGACGCCGGAAGATCAGGCCGACGTGCTGCACGCCGCCAAGGTCTTCTTCAAGCTCTACGGCGACATTTTCCACGCCCTGCCGGTCGAGGTCGCAGCATGCAACTGAAAGGCGCCCGCATCGTCCTCACCGGCGCCAACGGCGGCCTCGGCCGGGTGCTCGCGCGCGAACTGGCGAACGCCGGTGCCGCCCTGCTGCTGACCGGCCGCGACCCGGCGGCGCTGGCTCGCATCGACCTGCCGGCCGGTTGCGACTACCAGTTGCTGCAAGCCGACCTGACGCACGGCGGCGGCATCGAGAGCACGGTCCAGGCCGCCCGCAGCTTCGGCGCCAACATCCTGATCAACAACGCCGGCGTCGCCAGCTTCGGCCTGCTCGCCGAGCAGGACTGGAACGACGTCGAACGCATCCTGGCGACCAACCTCGGCGCGCCGATCCGCCTGACCCAGGCCCTGCTGCCCTGGCTGACGCAGCAACCGGTGGCGGCGGTGGTCAATATCGGCTCGACCTTCGGCAGCGTGCCCTTCGCCGGCTTCACCGCCTACTCGGCGGCGAAGGCCGGGCTGCGCGGCTTTTCCCAGGCCCTGCGGCGCGAACTTGCCGATAGCCGGGTGCGCGTCATCCACGTCGCGCCGCGCGCCATCGACACGCCAATCAATCCGCCGGCGGTGCGCGCGCTGAACCGTGCCCTGGGCAGCGCCACCGACAGCCCGGAACAGGTCGCCCGGCACATCGTCGCCATGCTCGCCAACGATGTCGCCGAAGGCCACATCGGCTTCCCGGAGCGCTTTTTCGCCTGGCTCAACGGTTTCGCGCCCGGTCTCGTCGACCGGGGCATCCGCGGCAAACTCGTCATCATCAAACAACACGCCACCAAGGCGTGAATCACACCCAGACTCGCACCCAAGGAGCCATCATGTCCCGCTTGAAATCCCTGCTTTTCGCCCTCGGCGTCGGTTTTTCGACGCTGCTCCAGGCCGCCCCCGGCGACGACCTGATCCGACCGATCCAGGACCGTTGGGCAGAAATCAAGTACCGCCAGCCGGAAGACCGGCAAGCCGACCTCTATCGCGAACTCGCCGTTCAGGCCAGGCAGGTCGCCAAGGCCAATCCGAATCTTGCCGCCGCACTGATCTGGGAAGCCATCGTCGTCTCCAGCGAAGCCGGTGTCCGTGGCGGCCTCGGCGGCCTATCGCTGGCCAAGGAAGCCAGGGCCTTGCTTGAAGAGAGCCTGAAGCTCGACGAGAAATCGCTCAACGGTTCCGCCTACACCAGCCTGGCCACGCTCTACGCCAAGGTGCCGCGCTGGCCGCTCGGCTTCGGCGACAAGGAGAAGGCCGAAGCACTGTTCCGGAAGTCGCTGGCCGTCAATCCGGACGGGATTGACCCGAATTTCTTTTACGGCGAGTATCTGATCGATCAGGATCGCGTTGCCGAAGGCCGCCGCTACCTGGAAAAGGCCCTCGTCGCGCCAGCCCGTCCGGGACGCGAACTGGCCGACCAGGGCCGACGCCAGGAAGCGCGTGCCCTACTCGCAAAAACTGCCCGGGATGTACGCTAATTGAGACTTTTGCTGGTTGAAGACGACGCGCTGCTCGGCGACGGCATCCGCGCCGGCTTGATGCTTGCTGCCTACGCGGTCGACTGGGTGCAGGACGGCAAGATGGCGCTGCTGGCACTGGCCGACCACAGCTACGATGCCTGCGTCCTCGACCTCGGCCTGCCCGGCAAGGACGGCCTGACCGTGCTGCGCGAGATGCGCTCGCGCGGCGACCAGACGCCGGTACTGCTGCTGACCGCCCGCGACACGCCGGAAGACAAGATCACCGGACTCGACCACGGTGCCGACGATTACCTGACCAAGCCCTTCGACTTGGGCGAGCTGCAGGCGCGCATCCGCGCCCTGCTTCGCCGTGCTGGCGGCAAGGCCCAGCCGTTGCTCGAACATCGCGGCGTCAGCCTGGATCCGGCCAGCAAGCGGGTCAGCTTCAACGGCCAGGAAGTCCCGCTATCTGCCCGCGAATACGCACTGCTCCACGCACTGATCAGCCAACCCGGTCACATCAGGAGCCGCAGCCAGCTGGAAGAAAGCCTCTATGCCTGGGGCGACGAAACCGGCAGCAATACCGTCGAGGTCTACATTCACCACCTGCGCAAGAAATTCGGCGCCGACTTCATCAGGACGGTGCGCGGTCTCGGTTACCAACTGGCCGACGACGCATGACATCGGCGATTTCGCACGACCGCATCCATTCGCTGCGCTGGCGCCTGCTCGCCGCGATCGGTGCAGTCGTCATGACGACCTGGCTGCTGACCGGCTGGTTCAGCTACACCAAGGCCCAGCACGAAGCCGAGGAACTGATGGACGGCAGCCTGGCGCAAACCGCCCGCATGCTGCTGGCGATCATCCACGACAACGAGGACGACCTGGTCGAACTCGCCGGCCGCCTGGCCACCGTCCGCGGGGCCGAGGACATTTACGAGCCGCCGCTGGAATTCCAGATCGGACGCGGCGACGGCAGCATTCTCGCGCGCTCGCCGGATGCGCCGGAGCTGCCGATCCTCGGCGTTGCAGGCTACAGCGACATCATCCGCCACGATGAATCCTGGCGCTTGCTCAATGCGGTTTCCGACGACGGCCTGTATCGCGTTCAGGTCGCCCAGTCCATCAACCTACGCGACCGGGCGGCGCTGGAAGTCGCCATCCAGACCCTGTTGCCGCTGGTCTTGATCGTGCCGGTCCTGATCCTGTTTATCTACCTGTCGATCAAGCGCGCCCTGCGACCGCTGGAGCGCCTGGCCGGCGAAGTCAGCGCGCGTACCCCGGACAATCTGGCCGCACTGCCCGAGCAACGCATTCCGACCGAGGCCCAGCCGCTGGTCAAGGCCATCAACCGGCTGTTCGTGCGCGTCGGCCGGACACTCGACAACGAACGCCGGTTCACCGCCGACGCCGCGCATGAACTGCGCACCCCGCTGGCCGCGCTCAAGGTCCAGGCCCAGGTCGCGCTGCTCAGCGGCGACACGCCGGCACGCGAGCGCGCACTGCAGCAGATCGGGCTCGGGGTGGACCGCGCCGGGCACCTGATCGACCAGTTGTTGCGCCTGGCCCGCCTGGACCCGCTGAACGCCCCGCCGGAAAATCAGGCCATCGATCCCAGGCGGCTGATCGACGACTGCGTTGCCGCCATCGCTCAGGCCCTGCCGGGATCGACGCGGATACATGTCGAACTGCCCGAGACGCCACGGGCGATCATGGGTGATGCCAGCCTGCTGGACATCGCGCTGAGAAACCTGCTCGACAACGCGCTGCGTTACACCCCGTCCGACAGCACCATCCGGATTTCGCTCCGACAATCGGGAACATCCAGCCACCTGCAGGTCAGCGACAACGGCCCCGGCGTCCCTGCCAGCGCGCTCGAACGACTGGGCGAACGTTTCTTCCGCGCCGGACAGGCAGCCGGCAACGGCAACGGCCTCGGCCTGGCCATCGTCGCCCGCATCGCCGAATTGCACGGCGCCCGCCTGGCGGCCGAAAATCTTCCCGGCGGCGGTTTTTCCGTCACCCTCCAGAACCTGCGGAATACGGACGGGTAAAGCGATAAAACAGGTTAGGCTCGCTGACGACGTAAAGGCGTCCCTGGTCGTCCATGGCCATGCCTTCGGCCTGGGGAACGGTCGCCTGCAGACCGTGACGGCCGCCGCGCAAGCTCAGACGGCTCACCGGGCGCCCCTGGTGATCGAGTTCGACGATCTGCCGCGACTCGTCGGACAGCGCCAGCAGGTGCCCGCTGGCGGCGTCGAAATGCAGCGACGACAGGTCCTTGAGTGGCAGCGCATCGTCGCGCATGGGATCGTCGGCGACGCGCAAGCCCGTTGACGCACCGGACAGCGCCGGGAATCCTTCGACCTCGAATATCTTTCGCGGATCGCGCTCCTTGGCGACGAACAGCCGGCCTTGCCGATGATCGTAAGCCAGCCCCTCGAAACCCTTGTTGCCGTTGCGGCCGATGCCGATGGCCAGTTCCGGGATGCCGGAGAAATCCAGGCGGCTGGTCTGCGCGTCGATGCGCACCGCAAACAGGGCCTGCTTGCGTTCGTCGGCAACGACATAAAGGGACGGCGCAAGATATTCGATGGCTTCCGGATCCTCCAGGCCAGCAACGGGAATCCGCCGCAGCACCCGGCCGTCCAGATTCAGTTCGAGAATTTCCGGATGACTATTGGTAATCGCGAACAGGGTCCGACGGTCGGGATCGAAGGTCAGCCCGGACAAGTTGGCCAGGTCGGCGGCAACCGGCAGGGCATCGATGTCGACCTGAAAATCCGGCAGCCACACTGCCGCCTCGCGCAGTTGCGCCGAAGCGAAGTTCTGCTGCCAGAAAAGCTGCCAGCCCGGCAACAGCGTTCGGCCAGCCCAGAACATCAAGGCCAGCAAGAGCGCTGCCCCTGCCAGCAGCAAGCGTTGGCGCGCGGGAAACAAGACTTGATCCGCCAGGTGCATTGACACTCCGTAATCCGTAAAGAACTTTGACGGAGCGGATTCTGGGCAAGGCCGCTTAAACGTATCCTGACGCTACAATTCATGAACCGTTTAAGATCATCCTGCCAGCATGACCTCCCCATGCGTTCTCATCTCCTTGCCCTGTTCCTGATCACCCTGCTGCCGCCAACCCTGGCCGCTGAAGAGCAATACGTGATCCGTCGTGCCGTCGAGGCCGGCGAATTGCAACCGCTGTCCGACATCCTGGGCAACATCCAGGCCCGCCACGCCGGCAAGGTGCTTGATGTTGATTTGGAAAGGGACCGCAGTGGGCGCCGGGTATACGAAATCACCCTGCTCAAGCCGAACGGTCAACGCGCCAAGCTCTATGTCGACGCGGTCAATGGCCAGGAAGTCCTGGGTGACGACAATTCGTTCAAACCCCGGATCAACTTGTCGCAGGCTTTACGCAAGCTGCTGGCACGCTATCCAGGCAACATCCTCGAACTGGAACTCAAACCCGGTGCGGCGCAGCGGATGATTTATGAAATCCAGGTCATACAACACGACGGCCGGCTACGCGAACTGGTCATCGACGCCAACAGCGGGGAATTGCTCAGCGACAGCGGGCACCGCCAGGAAGTGCTCAAGCGCCTGCGTCCGCTGCCGGAATTGCTCGACCGCCTGCCCGCCCGATATCGCGGCGTGATCCGGGAGATCGAACTGGAATACGACCAGGATGGCCGTTACTTCTACGAAATCGAAGTGAGCCTGCCCGACGGCCGGGTTTACGAACTGGATATCGACGCCATCACCGGTGCCGTGCTCAACGGCGAGGAGGTCGAGCGTTGAGGGTTCTGGTCGTCGAGGACGACGCCCAACTCGCCCGGAGCATCGCCGACAGTCTGGCGCAGGCGGGCATGATTGCGGAGATCGTCGGCGACGGCGAGCAGGCTGGCTTCCTCGGTTGCACCGAGGATTACGACGCAGCCATCCTCGATCTCGGCCTACCCGGACAGGATGGCATTTCGGTCCTGCGACACTGGCGGGAAAGCGGCCGCCACCTGCCGGTCCTGATCCTCACCGCACGCGGCCGCTGGAGCGACAAGCTGGCCGGTTTCGACGCCGGCGCCGACGACTACCTGACCAAGCCCTTCCTGCACGAGGAAGTTGTCCTGCGCCTGCGCGCCCTGCATCGCCGGGCGCTGGGCCACAGCGTGCCCCATATCGAAGCGGGTCCCCTGCACTACGATACCAACAGTGACCGGTTTACCCTGAACGGCGCACCGCTGGTGCTGACCGCCCAGGAACAGCGCATCCTCGCCTACCTGATCCAGCGCAAGGGACGGGTGGTGACGCGCAGCGAGATCAGCGAACATGTTTACGCCCGCGACCTTGACCCGGACTCGAACACCGTCGACGTCCTGATCGGCCGCATCCGCCGCAAGCTCGGCCTGCCGCTGATCCATACCGAGCGCGGCCGCGGCTTCTGCCTCAGGGAAGCCGGCGATGGCGACTGAGCAACGCTGGCAAGCCGGACTGGCGCTACGCCTGTTCGCGCTCGGCGCCCTCGCCGCACTGCTGATTACCGCCGTCGGCGGCAGCCTGTTGCGGCAAAGCGTTCAGGCCAGCTTGCTCAACAGCCACCAGCAGCGCCTCGAGGAAAAACTGGAACGGATCCAGGCCGGCTTTTTCCGGTCCGCCGATGAAACGGCAATCCGCTGGGTCGGCAGGAGCAACGATGAGTTCGGGCGCATTTTCTCCGGCTGGTACTGGCAGCTGGAATACGCCGACGCGCTGCTGGCGTCGCGCTCGCTCTGGGACAGCACACTCGACACGTCCAGGACAAGCGGCATCGACGGCTCGACGCTGCTCGGCTTGCCAGGGCCCCAGGCACAGCAACTGATCGGCATCCGCCAGACGATCGAGATTGACGGATTGACCGCCGTCCTGCACCTGTACGGCCCGGCCGGGGAGATCACGACGGCACTCGACCATCTGGATCGAACCCTGTTCATCACTCAGATGGCATTGCTCGCCGGCCTCCTGATCAGCAGTGCGGTGCAGGTGCATCTTGGCCTGCGCCCCTTGCATCGCCTGCGCGAACGTCTCGGCCTGGTCAGTCAGGGCCGCAGCGACAACGTCGGCGATGGCTACGGACCTGAGCTCGACCCCCTGGCCAGGGAGCTGGATACCGTTCTCGCCCGCAATGCGCGCATCGTCGAAAGAGCCCGCGGGCACGCTGCCGACCTCAGCCACGCCCTGAAAAAACCGCTGACGCTGCTGCACGCGGAAAGCACGATCCAGGACCACCCCATGCTCCGGCAACAAGTCAATCACATGACCCAGCTGATCGACCGCCATCTGGCCCGCGCCGGCAGCGGCGCCGGTGCCATCCGGGCGATTGCCGTCGGCGAGCGCGTCAGCAGCCTGCTGGCCCTGATGCAGCGTCTGCATGCGGGTCGCCAGTTGACCTGGCAGGCAACGATCCCGCCCGAGCTTCACTGGCGCGGCGAAGCCACCGACTTCGAGGAAATGCTGGGCAACCTGCTGGACAACGCCGGCAAATGGGCGACCAGCACGGTCTGCATCCGTGCCGGCATCGATGCCGGCAATCTGGTGGTCGATATCGACGATGACGGCCCAGGCATGTCGCCGACCCAGTTGCTCGCCTGCATGAGACGCGGCCAGCGATTCGACGAGAGCGTCGAGGGCAGCGGCCTCGGTCTGGTCATCGCCCGGGACATCGCCGAAACCTACGGCGGTGAAATCAAGTTGAGTGCATCCGGACTCGGCGGACTGCACGTCTGCCTGAAACTGCCGGCCTGAATCTTCCCGTTTAAGTTCCGTTTAATCGCCTTGCGCCAGACTTCGGGCCTGTTCATTTGCCGAAGTCCGCATGCGCTCCAGTTCTTCCGTTTTCCAACGCATCTATCCCTGCGGCCCCTACGCCGGGATCGCCATGCTTTTCCTGCTCGGCCTGCCCATGCTCACGCTGTCGCGCAGCGCGCTGATGCTGTGGCAATCGGAACGCGTCGCTGCCACCGGCATCTGGCCGACCATGCTGCTGCAGGGCATCCGTGTCGACATCATCCAGCTTTCGCTGCTCGCCCTGCCGCTGCTGCTGCTTGCACCATTGCTCGCCGGCAAGCGCCTGTGGCCGGCATGGCGCCGCTTGAACGTCGCCTGGATCACGCTCGCAATCGCCGCCCTGACCTTGCTGGAAATCGCCTCGCCGGCCTTCATCAGCGAATACGACAGCCGGCCGAACCGGCTGTTCGTCGAATACCTGAAGTATCCCAACGAAGTTGTCGCCATGCTGTGGAACGGCTTTCGCCTGCACCTGGTCGGCGGACTGCTGGTCACCGGCCTCGCCGGCTGGATCGCCTGGCGGGTGATGCGCAACTGGCAGCAACGGGAAGCCCCCTGGTCGGGATGGAAACTCTGGCTGACCTGGCCGATCCTGTTCCTGATCTGTGCGCTGGCCATCCGCTCGACGCTGCAGCACCGCCCGGCCAACCCGGCGATGTTCGCACTGACCGCCGACCCGATGGTCAATACGCTGATCCTCAATTCCGCCTGGTCGGTCACGCACGCGATCTACGGCATGCAGCATGAAGCCAATTCCAGCGACATCTACGGCAAGATGGAACCCGCCGACATCCTTGCCGAATTCCGTCAGGCCCGCGCCAGCTTCGGCAGCCCGCATCCGCTGCTCGACGATGCGGAGATTCCGACCCTGGTTGACCAGAAGGCGACGGTGCGCCGGGCCAAGCCGCTGAATCTGGTGATCATCCTCGAGGAAAGCCTGGGCGCAACCTTCGTCGAATCGCTGGGCGGCGTGCCGGTGACACCCAACCTGGAAAAACTCAAGCACGAAGGCTGGTGGTTCGAGCAGCTCTACGCCACCGGCACGCGCTCGATCCGCGGCATCGAGGCGGTCACCACCGGCTTCCTGCCGACGCCGGCGCAGGCTGTGGTCAAGCTGTCGCTGGCCCAGCGCAACTTTGCCACGCTGGCCGGAATTCTCGGCCAGCACGGCTACGAATCCGAATTCATCTACGGCGGCGAAGCGCATTTCGACAACATGCGCAGTTTCTTCACCGGTAACGGTTTTTCGTTGATCACCGAGCAGAAGGACTACAAGAACCCGAAATTCGTCGCCAGCTGGGGCGTTTCCGACGAAGACCTGTTCGACAAGACGCACGAGCGCTTGCAGGCCAAGCACACCGAGGGGCAACCCAGTTTCACGCTGGTATTCACCTCGACCAATCACGCCCCCTTCGAGTTTCCGGACGGCCGCATCGAACTGCACGAGCAGCCCAAGCAGACCGAAAACAACGCCGTCAAATACACCGACCACGCACTCGGCGAATTCATGGCCAAGGCCAAGGCCAGCCCCTACTGGCAGGACACGATCTTCGTCGTCGTCGCCGACCACGACATCCGTGTGCGCGGCGACAGCATGGTACCGGTCGAGCGCTTTCACATCCCCGGCCTGATCCTCGGCGCCGACATCCAGCCCAAGCGGGTGAAAACGGTCGCCAGCCAGATCGACCTGGCACCAACGCTGCTCTCGCTGATGGGCGTCGATGCCAAACACCCGATGCCCGGCCGCGACCTGACCCGCGAAGCCGACAACCTGCCGGGTCGCGCGATGATGCAGTACGAACAGAACTATGGCTGGATGGAAGGCAACCAGGTCGTCGTCCTGCGCCCGGAAAAGGAACCCGCCTTCGCCCACTACGACCGCCAGACGAAGCGCCTGAGCGCCGCCGAGGCCCCGCCCGCCGACGGCGAGGCACTCGCCAGACGGGCATTGGCGCACGCGCTGCTGCCGGCCTGGCTATACCGCGAGCAGCGCTACCGGCTGCCCGAAGAATAATCGAGCCGGGTCAGGCTGCCATACTCCGGCGCCGGCCGATTCAGGGCCGCCGCCAGCGTCTCGCCGGCCGCCGCCGCGAGCAGCGCACGGATCACGCCAGCGTGGGTGACCAGCAGATGCGCTCCGGCCGGTAGTTCGTCGACGAAGGCAAGCACGCGCTGCTGCAACCGACGCGGCGACTCGCCGCCGGGCGGCGCGTAGCCGTCGATGTCGGCAGCCCAGGCATCGAGTTCGGCACGCGCGATGTCGTCCCACGAACGACCTTCCCAGGCACCGAAATCCAGTTCCATCAGCCGCGCGTCGAGGCGCGGTGCCGGCTGCAGGACTTCAGCCAACGTCCGGCAGCGTTGCAACGGACTGCTCCACACCGGCAATTCGGGTGGCAGTTCGCGACGCAGGCGCTCGGCGACAGGCACCGAATCTTCGGCCGCGACGTCGAGTTGACCGTAACAGACGCCGGGCGCGATCAAGGGTCGCGGGTGGCGCACCAGGTACAGCGTCAGCGCGGCCATTGCGCGAGCAGCCCCAGGTAGAAGGCGATTTCGGCAAGCTGCTGGGTGGCGCCCAGGCAGTCGCCGGTATAACCACCCAACCAGCGGCGGAACTTGGCCGCCAGCCAGGCCGTGGCCAGCAGTGCCAGCACAAGCCCGACCACTGCCTGTTGCCAGGGCAGCCAGAGTAGCGGCGCCAGCGCGAATGCCAGGGCGAACAGCAAGGCCCCCGGCGCCAGCCGCTGGGCCAGCGGCCTGGCCTTGGACTGCGCGTCGTCGCGCGCGTAGTCCAAGGTTGCCAGCAGCAGCGTCGCACAGCCGCGCGACCCGGCATGCCCGGCGAGCAGCGCCGCCGGCACCAGTGCCGGATCGAGCGCCGCCAGCAAGACGAACTTGCCGGTCAGCCCCAGCCATAACGCAACAACGCCGTAACTGCCGACCCGCGAATCCTTCATGATCGCCAGGATGCGCGTCTTGTCCCAGCCGCCGCCGAGACCGTCGGCGGTATCGGACAGGCCGTCCTCGTGGAAGGCACCGGTGGCGTACAGCGTTGCCGCCATCGCCAGCAGCACGGCGACCGGCTGCGGCCAGAACTGCAGCGCGGCCAGGTAGACCAGCGCGGCAATGCCGCCGACGACCAGGCCGACCGCCGGAAACCAGCGCGCCGAATGGTTCAGTGCTTCAGCTGAATGGCCGACCCAGGCCGGCACCGGCAGCCGCGTGAAGAAACGCACGGCGCCGAGGAAGTAGTCGAGCTCGCGGCGCAGCATGGCTAGCCGGCGACGCCGGCCGACTCGAAGCTGGCCATCTCGTTGAGGAAGGCGACCGCCGCCTGGACCAGCGGGAAAGCCAGCGCGGCGCCGGTCCCCTCACCCAGACGCAGGCCCAGGTCGAGCAGCGGCTCGGCGCGCAGCGCCTGCAACTGCGCGCGGTGGCCGGGCTCGACCGAACGGTGGCAGAACACGCAGTAATCGAGCAGCGCTGGCGCCAGACGCGCGGCGACCAACGCCGCCGAACCGACGATGAAACCGTCGATGAGCAGTACCATCTTCGCTTCCGCCGCCGCCAGCATGGCGCCGACCATGGTCGCGATCTCGAAACCGCCGAACTCGGCGAGCACGGCAAAGGCGTCGTCGGCCCCGCCGGCGTTGCGGTAGCGGGTCAGCGCCAGCTCCAGCAGCGCCTGCTTGCGCGCCAGCCCGGCGTCGTCGAGACCGGTGCCGCGACCGACGCAATCGGCCAGCGGCACAGCGGTCAGGCAGTGGGTGATCAAGGACGCCGAGGCGGTGTTGCCGATGCCCATTTCGCCGAAACCGACCACCTTGCAGCCGGCCGCCGCCAGGCCGAAGACCACGCCGGCGCCCTGCTCGATCGCCTGCGCGCACTGCGCCGCCGTCATCGCCGGGGATTCCAGGTAATTGGCCGTGCCCGGCGCCACCTTGAGATCGATCAGGCCTTCACGCGGACCGCCGAAATCATGGGCGACTCCGGCATCGACCACCGACAGGCCGAGACCGTTCTGGCGCGCGAAGACGTTGATTGCCGCGCCGCCGGCGAGGAAGTTCTCGACCATCTGCCAGGTCACATCCTGCGGATAGGCCGAGACGCCGGCCTTGGCCGCGCCGTGATCGCCGGCGAAGACCAGCATCTGCGGCCGGTCGAGCGACGGCGTCAGCGTCTGCTGGATCAGGCCGATGCGCACCGCCAACGCCTCCAGCTGGCCGAGCGAGCCGGGCGGCTTGGTCTTGCGGTCGACCTTGTGTTTGAGCGAATTTTCCATGCCCCGGTCCGGGGCGGTGATTGCGAACGAATGCATCCGATTCTCCAAAAGCGAAAGGGCCTCGCGACGACGTTTGGCCAACGCAGTCGCGAAGCCCTTGTCCACAGGCTTCAAAATGAAGATGTCCGACAGGTCTTCTGGCTTCCGGATCGTCCGATCCGCTGCGCCTTCCCGGCAGGTCTGTTTCCCTGCGTAGTGGCATCGTGCAGCGGCCGTCCCCGGTTACAGCGGCGGGCCCGCCCCGGAATAGAGTTGTCTCGCACCGGGTTCCGTTTTGTCGAACGCGCTGATTATACAATGGCGGCCATGAATGAACTGATCCTCGGCGGCGCCCGTTCGGGCAAGAGCCGCCATGCCGAGCAACGCGCTCTCGAATCCGGCCAGCGGGTCGTCTATGTCGCCACCGCCGAATCGCGCGACGGCGAGATGGCGCGCCGCATCGCCCACCACCGCGAACGCCGCCCGGCCGACTGGGGCTGCGTCGAGGAGCCGCTGCACCTGGCCGCGCGCCTGCGCGAACTGGCGGCGCCCGACACCTGCATCCTGGTCGATTGCCTGACGCTGTGGCTGTCCAACCTGCTTTTCGCCGGCCGCGCTGCCGCCCAGGCCGACGCCGGCGAGGCCGTCGACTGCCCGCTGTTCGCCGGCGAGACAGCGGCACTGATCGAAACGCTGCCGCAACTGCCCGGGCGGATCATCCTGGTCTCCAACGAGGTCGGCTGGGGCATCGTGCCGATGCACCCGGTCTCGCGCCTGTTCGCCGACGAACAGGGCCGGCTCAACCAGCACGTCGCCGCAGTCTGCGATCAGGTGACGCTGGTCGCCGCCGGCCTGCCGCTGACGCTCAAGGCAGCGCCAGCCAGGGCCTGAGCTTTTCCCAGTCGAACGCCGCCTCGACCGAATCGGCCAGGCGGTCGAGATCGGCTTCGCGGCGGGCGGCGAAATCGACGCTGTCGACCTCGCCGGCACCGGCCCAGCGCAACAATGCGGCCAGGGCCTCGGGATGGTCGAAAACGCCGTGGCAGTAGGTGCCGAGCACTTGGTCGTCAGCCGAGATGGCGCCGTCGGCACGGCCATCGGCCAGCTGCACGGCGGCCCGTGTCAAGCCATCGCCCTGGGTGACGCCGAGGTGAATTTCGTAGCCGGTCATCGCCGGTTGTCCTTCGAGATGCAGATGACCGCTGACATTGCGCAACTGCTTTTCGCTTTCCAGCGTCGTGTCCACCGCCAGGAAACCGAGGCCCGCCGTCGTTCCCGGCTGTCCTTCGAGACCGAGCGGGTCGGCAATGCTGCGCCCGAGCATCTGGTAGCCGCCGCACAGGCCGATCACCTTGCCGCCGTAGCGCAAGTGGCGGGCGATGGCCTGATCGTGGCCGTGGGCGCGCAACCAGTCGAGGTCGGCACGCACTGCCTTGGAACCGGGCAGGACGATCAGGTCGGCCGGCGGCAAGGCTTCGCCCGGCGCGATCCAGCGGAAATCGACCTGCGGATGCAGGCGCAACGGATCGAGATCGTTGTGGTTGGAGGTGCGCGGGTAGGCCGGCGCGACGACGCGGATTCTTGCCGTTTTCTTGCCGTCGACCGTGGACGTCGCGATCGCGTCCTCGGCGTCGAGCATCAGCCCGTGCAGGTAGGGCAGCACACCGAGCACCGGCTTGCCGGTGCGCTGTTCGAGCCAGTCGAGACCGGGTTCAAGCAACGCAATGTCACCACGGAAACGATTGATGACGAAGCCGACGACGCGCGCCTGCTCGGACGCTGACAGCAGTTCCAGCGTACCGACCAGATGGGCGAAGACGCCTCCGCGGTCTATGTCGGCGACGATGATCACCGGGCAATCGACCGCCTCGGCAAAGCCCATGTTGGCGATGTCGCGGTCGCGCAGGTTGATCTCGGCCGGCGAGCCGGCGCCTTCGACCAGCACGCAGTCGTAGTGCGCGGTCAGCCGGCCCCAGGATTCGAGCACCGCGCCCATCGCCCGCGGCTTGTAGTCGTGGTAAGCCTTGGCGTCGAGGTCGGTGGCGACCTTGCCGTGGATGATCACCTGCGCCTTGCGGTCGGTGGTCGGCTTCAACAGCACCGGGTTGAAATCGGTATGCGGTTCGAGACCGCAGGCCAGCGCCTGCAGCGCCTGCGCCCGGCCGATCTCGCCGCCATCGACGGTGACCGCCGAATTGAGCGCCATGTTCTGCGGTTTGAACGGCGCCACGCGCACCCCGCGACGCTTGAGAATCCGGCACAGCGCCGCGACCAGCGTCGATTTGCCGGCGTCGGACGTCGTTCCCTGAACCATCAGCGCGTTGCCTATCATGCGTGCAAACCCGTGAAAAAAGGCCGTAATTATGGCACCATCGCTGCCTTCCGATGCGAATCGGAAACTTGTCTCCCGGTGCCTTCCGGCTTTGCCGGCAGGAGAATCGGGAAGGCGGTGCGATTCCGCCACGTGCCCAACGCTGTGAGGATGACGGGCGATGCACAGGCCACTGCTGCGGCGGGAAGGCGCATCGTCCGGGTGAATCCGAGTCAGAAGACCGGCCGGGAGACGTAATTCGGCACCGTGGACGGGTGCCTTCGCGTTTCCAGAAGGGGAATCCATGGAAAACCAGCACGCTTTTTCCGACGCCGAACGGGCCGCCGTCTATCACGCCATTTTCAGCCGCCGCGACGTGCGCGGCCAGTTCCTGCCCGACCCGGTCGCCGACGAGCAACTCGCGCGCATCCTGATGGCGGCGCACCACGCGCCATCGGTCGGTTTCATGCAGCCGTGGAATTTCCTCGTCGTCCGCTCGGCGGACGTGAAACAGCGGGTTCATGACATCTTCCGCGAGGCCAATGCCGAAGCCGAGCGGATGTTCCCCGACGAGAAGCGCGAGATCTACAGCAAGCTCAAGCTGCAGGGCATCCTCGACGCGCCGGTCAACCTGTGCATCACCTGCGACCGCTCGCGCAGCGGCCCGGTGGTGCTCGGCCGCACGCACATGCCGACCATGGACCTGTACAGCAGCGTGTGCGCCGTGCAGAACCTGTGGCTGGCCGCCCGCGCCGAGGGCCTCGGCGTCGGCTGGGTCAGCATCTTCCACGAGAAGGCGCTGCAGGACGCGCTCGGCATTCCGCATCACATCGTGCCGATTGCCTATCTGTGCATCGGCCACGTCAGCCATTTCAACGACCGTCCCGAACTGGAGAAAGCCGGCTGGCTGCCGCGCCTGCCGGCCGCCGACCTGCTCTATTTCGAACAATGGGGGAACAGCGACCCCAAGCGGGAAGACAGCCTGAGCGCCACACTGGCCGACATGCACCGGATTGCCCAGGAACAGGGGCGCTTCCCCGGATGACCCTGATCGACGGCCCCTTCGCCATGCCGCTGGCGGCGCTCGCCGCCGTGCTGCTCGACCGCCTGTTCGGCGAAGTCCGGCGCTTTCACCCGCTGGTCGGCTTCGGCACGCTGGCGGCAGCGATCGAAAAACGACTGAACCGGCGCACGATTCCCGGCGGCGTGCTCGGCTGGGCGCTGGCGGTGCTGCCCTGGGTGGCGCTGGCACTGGCTTTACGGCCATTGGCGCCGTTCGCGGTCGACGTACTGCTGCTCTATTTTTCGCTCGGCGCGCGCAGCCTGTGCGAACACGCAGAAGCGGTCGCCCGGCCGCTGAGCGAGGGACGCCTTGATGAGGCGCGGCAGCGCGTCGGCTGGATTGTTTCCCGCGATACCGCAGCACTCGACGAGGCCGGCGTCGCCAAGGCCGGCGTCGAATCGGTGCTGGAAAACGGCAACGACGCGATCTTCGGCGCGCTGTTCTGGTTCGCCCTGCTCGGCGGCCCCGGCGCCCTGCTGTTCCGGCTGGCCAACACGCTCGATGCGATGTGGGGCTACCGGACCGAGCGCTACAACCTGTACGGCCGCTGGGCCGCCCGCGTTGACGATGCGCTCAACTGGCTGCCGGCCCGGCTGACCGCGCTGACTTACGCCCTGCTCGGCCGCTGGCGCGACGCGCTGGCTTGCTGGCGCGCCCAGGCGCCCGGCTGGGAGAGCCCGAACGCCGGCCCGGTGATGGCGGCGGGCGCTGGCAGCCTCGGCGTACAGTGCGGCGGCGCCGCCATCTACCACGGCCGCGAGGAAATCCGCCCACCGCTCGGCTGCGGCCCGGCGCCGGTCGCCGCCGACCTCGGCCGGGCGATCACGCTGATCCGGCGCAGCCTGTGGCTGTGGCTGGCCGTCCTTTTCCTGATCGGAGCCCTGCATGCTTGACCATGGCGGCCGCCTGCGCGAAGCCGCGGCCCACTACGACATCCCGCTCGCCGACTGGCTCGATCTGTCCACCGGCATCAACCCGCAGGGCTGGCCGGTGCCGCCGCTGCCGGCCGCAGTCTGGCAACGCCTGCCGGAAGACAACGACGGCCTGGAGGCCGCCGCTGCCGCCTACTACGACAATAGCAACCTCCTGCCGGTCGCGGGTTCGCAGGCCGCCATCCAGTGGTTGCCGGCGCTGCTGCCGCGCGCCGCCGTGGCCTGCATCGCGCCGCTCTACAACGAACACCCGCAGGCCTGGCAGCGCGCCGGCCACAAGCTGCGCTTCCTGCAGAACGCGACGCTGCCGCGCGCGCTGGCGGCGGCGACGCCCTACGTGCTGCTGTGCAACCCGAACAACCCGACCGCCGACCGCCACCCGCGCGAACTGGCGGTCGACGCCGCGGCGCAACTGAAAAAGCGCGGCGGCTGGCTGATCGTCGACGAAGCCTTCATCGACGCCACGCCCGAGCACAGCCTGACGCCGCTGGCCGGCACGGCGGACGCGCCGAACCTGATCGTCTTCCGTTCGCTGGGCAAGTTCTTCGGCCTGGCCGGGCTGCGCGTCGGTTTCCTGTTCGCTGCCCCCGAACTGCTGACAAAGATGGCCGAGGCAATCGGCCCGTGGAGCGTCGCCGGCCCGTCGCGCGCCGCGGCAACGCTGGCACTGGCCGACAGCGCCTGGCAGGCGGCGACGCGCCAGCGCCTGCACGCCGACGGCGAACGCCTGCGCCAGTTGCTGGCACCGCTCGGCGAGGTCAAGGCAACGCCGCTGTTCGCGACGCTGAACGCACCGGCCACCGCCGAACTGCACGAATACCTGGCGCGCCGCGCCATCCTCACCCGCCGCTACGAATCGAATCCGCTGCTGCGTGTCGGCCTGCCACCCGACGAGGCCGGCTGGCAGTGTCTGAAGGCAGCCCTTGCCGACTGGAAGCCCGCATGAAAACCCACCTGCTTGCTGTACTGGCAGCCTTCGCCCTGAGCCCGATGGTCCACGCCGAACTGCTGATCAAGGACGATACCGGCCGCGAAGTCAGGCTGACCAAACCCGCGCAGCGCATCGTCGCCCTCGCCCCGCACATTGCCGAAACGCTGTTTGCTGCCGGTGCCGGCGACAAGCTGGTCGGCACCGTCGAGTACAGCGACTATCCCCCCGCCGCCAAGCAGGTCAGACGGGTCGGCGGCTATTCGCGCATCGACCTGGAAGCGGTCGTCGCCCTCAAACCGGACCTGGTGCTGGCCTGGGAAAGCGGCAACAACATGGCGCAGGCCGACAAACTGCGGGCGCTCGGCCTGACCGTTTTCGTTTCCCAGCCCAACCACATGGAAGACATCGCCGGCCAGGTCGAACGCTACGGTCGGCTGGCCGGCACGGAAGCCGTTGCCAATGCCGAGGCGCGGCGTTTCCGCGAACGCATGGCGGCCTTGCGCACGGCCAACGCCGGCAAGCCCAAGGTGCGCACCTTCTACCAGATCTGGAAGGCACCGCTGGTCACCGTCGGCGGCCCGCAGATCATCAGCGACGCGATGCGCATCTGCGGCGGTGAGAACATTTTCGGCCACCTGACGCAGATGGCGCCGCGCGTCGGCATCGAGTCGGTGATCGAGGCCGACCCGGAAGCCATCGTCGCCACCGGCATGGGCGACGCCAAGCCCGAATGGCTGGACGACTGGCATCAGTGGAAACGCATGACCGCGGTCCAGCGCGGCAACCTTTTCCACATCAATCCCGACATCATGCAGCGGCACACGCCGCGCATCCTCGACGGCACGGCGAAACTTTGCGACCACCTCGATGTCGCACGCAGCCGTCGCCCCAAGTGAGAACACCATGCCCCGCCTGCCCCAACGCATCGTCTGCCTGACCACCGAAACCGTCGAAGTCCTCTACGCCCTCGGCGAGCAGGACCGCATCGTCGGCATCAGCGGCTACACCGTTCGGCCGCCGCAGGCGCGCAAGGAAAAACCCAAGGTCTTCGCCTTCACCACCGGCGACATCGAGAAGATCCTCGCCGTCAAACCCGACCTGGTGCTGACTTTCTCCGACCTCCAGGCCGACATCGCCCGTGACCTGATCAAGGCCGGCATCGCGGTCTACGCGCTGAACATGCGCAGCGTCGACGACATTCTGGCGATGATAGAAACGGTCGGCCGCCTGGTCGGCGCCGAGGATCGCGCGCAGGCGCTGGTCGCCGGACTGGAAGCGCAGATCGCCCAGGCCCGGGCAATTGCCGAAGCGCGTATCGCCCAGCACGGCCGCCGCCCACGCGTCTATTTCGAGGAATGGGACGATCCGCTGATCAGTGGCCTGCGCTGGGCGTCCGAATTGATCGAGATCGCCGGCGGCGAAGATGTCTTCGCCGAACGCGCACGCTCGCCGTTGTCCCGCGACCGTCGGCCGACCTCGGAGGAAGTGATCGCGACGGCGCCGGAGATCATCATCGGTTCCTGGTGCGGCAAGCATTTCCGCCCCGAACGCGTCGCCGCCCGGCCTGGCTGGGAGGCCGTTCCGGCGGTCAGCCAGGGGCGCATGCACGAGATCAAGTCGGCGATCATCCTGACACCGGGACCGGTTGCCATCAGCGAAGGACTGCCTTTGCTGCTCGATATTCTCTGGCCTGAAGCTGCCTAGGGCAAACGCGTATTGCCCTGGCATGTCGCCAGCCCCTATAGTGACGGGCATGCTGCGGCTCGCACTGACCCTCCTGCTGTTTTTCCTGCTCCATACGAAAGTCTGGGCCGGCGAAATTGCGCTCATCGTGGCCGATGACAGTGCGCCCTACCGCGAGTTCGCGGGCAGCCTGCAAAAAAACCTGCAGGCCGGCTGGAAAATTGCTTACACGGACAATAGCCTCCGGCCGACCGACCGGCATCCGGTCGACCTCATCGTCACCGCCGGTAGCGGCGCCCTGCGTACTGCCCTCGCAGCCAATCCGAAAACACCGATCCTGGCCACCCTGCTGCCCGAATACAGTTACAAGGCCGCACTTGTCGAAGCACGTGCGCCACCGCTGGTTTCGGCAATCTACCTGGACCAGCCGGCCAGACGTCAGGCGCGACTGTTGCGGCTGCTGTTCCCGGAGTTGCGCAGCGTCGGTTTGCTGGTCAGCGACCAGTCGCCCCAGCAGATTGCCCCGTTCCGCTCGGCCATGGTGCTCCAGCGCATGCAGTTGCTCACCGAGCAGGTCAGTAGCGAACAACAAATCCTTCCCGCCCTGGAAAATCTGCTGGCCCGCAGCGAAGTCCTGCTCGCCGTCCCCGATGCACTGATCTACTCGCGCAGCAGCATCCGCCCGCTGCTGATCACCGCCTACCGCTTCCAGCGCCCGGTCATCGGCTTCTCCGCCGCACTGGCCAAGGCCGGGGCGCTCGCCGCACTGTATTCGACCCCGGCCCAGATCGGCCGGCAGGCCGGTGCGCTGATCTCGACCCATGGCAATCGCCTGCCGTCGCCACGACCGCCTGCCGAATATTCGCTGACCATCAACCAGAGCGTCGCCGATGCCTTCGGCCTGCGCCTGCCGGATGAAACCGATCTCTTGCAGAAACTGCTCACCAGCGGGACTGAAGAATGAACAACCTGACATTACGCCAGCGACTACTGATCCTCACGCTGCTGCCCAGCGCCCTGATCACCACGCTGCTCGTGCTCTATTTCTCGATGACCGGCATCAACGCCATCGAAGACCAGTTGCGCGGCAAAGGCCTGGCCACCGTCCGTTACCTCGCGCCGGTCAGCGAGTACGGCATCATTGCCGGGCAGATGGACGGCATTTACGGCCTGGTCCAGGCCGCCATGCAGGAACCCGGCGTCAAGGCCGCCATCATCGTCAACCCGAAGGGGCGTACGCTGGCAGTCAGCGGTCGCGTCTCGCTGCCCGCCGAAATCATCCGCCAGCACCTCGACAAGCCGGCTCTGGTCGCCGAAACCGAAACCTGGATCGCCTTTGGCGCCCCTGTCATCCGCACGCAAAGCGACAGCGACCCGCTGTTCGACATCGCCGGGCTCGACGAGAACCCGCAGGAAACCATCGGTCATGTCTTCATCGAACTCGACAAGCTGGACCTGATCGAGCGTCAGCGTGACCTGATCCTGCAAGGCCTGATCGCCGTCCTAACCGGTCTGGGCTTGATGGGCGCGCTGGCCATTGCCATGGCCGATCAGTTGGCCAAGCCCCTGCAACGTCTGACTGCCGCCGTCAGGCAGATGTCGGCAGGCCATTTCGGCACCCGTATTCCGGCCTCATCGAGCGGCGAACTGCGCATCCTTGAGGATGGCTTCAACGACATGGCCAATCACATCGAGAGCGCCCACCAGTCGATGCAATCGCGCATCGAGGAAGCCACCGCCCAGCTTGTCTTCCAGGCTCGTCACGATGCGCTGACCGGATTGGTCAATCGTCGCGAGTTCGAGCTCCGACTCGACAAGGCGCTGGCCAACGTCCATGCCGGCGGCGACGAATTCAGCGTCCTGTTCATCGACCTCGACCGCTTCAAGGCCGTCAACGATGCCTGCGGCCACCTTGCCGGCGACGAACTCCTGCGCCAGATCGCCCTGCTCTTCCAGGGACGGCTGCGCGAAGAGGACACGCTGGCGCGTCTGGGCGGCGACGAATTCGGCATCATGCTGGCCAATTGCGGCCTGACCAAAGCCCGCCAGGTCGCCCAGGATCTCTGCGCCCTGTCGGCGGAGTACCGTTTCGTCTGGCAGGACCGGATTTTCGCCATCGGCGCCAGCATCGGATTGACCCCGGTCAGCCGCGACGTGCGCGAGGTCCAGGACATCTTCGCGCTCAGCGATGCGGCCTGCCTGCGCGCCAAGGAACTCGGGCGCAACCAGGTTTGCGAAATGGCCCCGGCCACCCAGACCGAACGTCGGCGCGATCGCGGCAACTGGGCCGGACGCCTGGCCAACGCCCTGTCGGAGGGGCGCCTGACGATCGAGGCCATTCCCATCCGGGCCCTGCAGCCAGGCATCCCCGGCGGACCGATGGCCGAACTGAGTGCCCGTCTCAACGAACCCGGCCAAGCACCGATTGCCCTCAGTGCCTTGATCGATGCCGCCGAGCGCTACGACATGTCGAGCAGCTTCGACCAGCATTTCCTGGATACGGCGATCCGCGCCCTGGCGCGCGCCAGCAGGCAGAATCTACCGATGTCCTGCATGATTCCGCTATCCCGCGCCGCCATCAGCACCCCGGAAACCGGCGAGTACATCGCCGCCCGCCTCGCCGAACACGCCATCACCGGCGACGGCCTGTACCTGATGTTCTCCGAGGATGTCAGCACTCACCAGACCAGCCAGTTGATCGAATTTTCCCGTCGCATGCGCGAACTGGGTTGCCAGATTGTCCTGACCGAATTCGGCGGCGCGATTTCCTCATTCACGCAACTGCGCACCGTGGCCCCCAGCCACGTTCGCCTGAGCCAGAGCCTGACCCGCGACATCGGCGACGGCATGACCTCGACCGCGCTGCTGCGAGCCATCCTCGAAATCACCGGCGAGCAGCAGATCTACCCGATTGCCGAGGCAGTCGACGACACGCCCTTACTGGAACATCTGCATCGACTGGGAATCGCCTACGCCCACGGCAAGGCCATCGCCCCGCGCGAACCTTTCGACGCCTGGTTCGAAGGCGTGGTGATGCGCGGTAGCAGGGGCTGAAGCAGCCGGGCTCAGAAATTCAGGTTTACAGAAACCCAGTGGCGTCGATCGACCGTCCGCTGATTTGGCCGCGTTCCGGCCTTTCTCTGTTCGACGTGTGCCCCATCCAGCGACTGGACCGTATAGGCAATTTCACCCCGTTTGCCCCCGAGCTTGAAGGTATGTGCTAGACGGGCATCAGTCCGCGCGTACTTGTCGACTGAGGTATTACGCGTCCAACGCATGCTATCCACCCAGTAACGCGCCAGCGACAAATCGAAACCCAGCGGCAATTTCTGCATCAACAGGACCGACGAACTACGCCTGGGCGCCGACTCTTCCGCTAGACGGGTATAGACATCAGGCCCGGCAGCAAGGTTACTGCCTGGTGTCGCCACGATCACTTCCCCGCGCCCGGAAAATTCGCCGTCAATCCTGAGGCTGGAATGATTGAGCAACAACCGGGTCGTCTCCAGAGGTTGCCACTTGAATTGGACCTCGTAACCACGCATGGTGATGTCCTGGATCGACTGCTCGGAATCCGGCGCCCCGGCCGCAGGACGGACGATCATCAGGCGATCACTGACCTTTTCCCGGAAATGGCGAACATCGAGGCTCATCCGCCAGTCGCGCCAGTCACCGAGATAGGCCAGTTCCCAACTATCCAGCCGTTCAGCCGGCAATCTCGGGTTGCCGATGCGATTGATCTGATTAGCCGCCGGCCCCTCCAGATAGTTGGCCCGGTAAGCGAAAATACTGGAGGTACGCCAAGCCTGGACATAACCCACACGCACCGTATTCTCGGTGTTCATATGGAACGCCAGGCTGGCACGCGGCGACAGATGGTTACCGGCCAGGGTATCGTACTCACTGGAGGCACCAAGGTTGGCAGTCACCCAGGACGAAGGCTTCCACTCGCTATTGGCAAAGGCACGCCATACCTGGCGAGTCTCCGTTCCAAGACCTCGCAGCATGGTTTTTGATCCCACTGCATCATGACGCCAACTCGCCCCCCAGACCAGACGAACTTTCTCGATGGGCAAGAAATTATGCACGGCTTCGATTTCGTGGCGCCGCCCCCAGTCGCCGGATTCATTGACTACGTTGTAACCCTGCGGGCGAGTCGGATGAACATAGCCATCATCGCCCCGGTCTTCGTTGAAGGTATAGCGCAGCGAGACATCCGCCCCATCCCCGAGAGACCTTAACCAGCGCGTCTGTATCCAGAGCGACGACTCATCGAGATCACGGAACGGGTTTCTCGTATCGACCACCGGCGGGGAGACTGTCGTCAGACGTCCGCGGGTAAATTCTCCATCGACCCTGCCAAGATGCAGTTCAAGGCTGTCACGAACGCTTGCCGCGTAGTTGACGCGCAAATCGAGGCGACGATTCCGGTAACTGTCACGCCAGTCGTAATCGTCCTCCAAACCATCGTCCTTGGTCTCCTGGTAGGTCAGGCGGAAACTGCCGTTATCGCCAATGTGCCCGCCAGTACGCAAGGTGTAGTCGCGTACCCCCTGGCTACCACTGCTCGCCGAGACCGAGCTTCCCTGCACCAGCGAAGGATCTATGGTGATGATATTGACCACGCCAAGAAAGGCATTGGTACCGTAGGAAACCGAATTCGAACCGCGAACCACCTCGATTCGCTCGATATCCTCAAGCGCCACCGGCACCAGCGCCCAGTTCATGCCGTTTCGGAACAGGGGCGAATGCAGCGACCGGCCATCGACCAACACCTGCACCCGCGGGGAGAAATCGTTGTCGTCAGTGATCCCGTGGTAGTTGACCCGCGACGCCGTATCGCTGTGCGCGAAGGTCTGGAAGCCCGGGACCAGACGAAAGATGTCGTTCAGCGAACGAACACCTGAGGCCCGGATCATTTCACGGTCGATCACGGTAACCGATGCAGGCGCATCCGCCAGTCGTTGAGGAAGGCGACTGACCGAAGCGACCACGGGGAGATCGGCGAAAAACAGTTCGTCGTCGGCGATTGCCGAGGACAACAGCACAAGCAGGAGAAGTGGGGTGAAACGAGGCGATTTCATCGGTGCGATTCTACGCAGTCACGCTACCCGGCCGCACCTGGGCAATCTTCCAGGCCTCGGC
>Ga0209207_1000502_pt1 | contig 23650 bp, 23 predicted proteins | sample SaghotsprinmetaG_FD_184140 | JGI IMG/M metagenome (GOLD analysis project Ga0209207, IMG submission 184140) | Hot spring microbial communities from South Africa to study Microbial Dark Matter (Phase II) - Sagole hot spring metaG (SPAdes) (version 3) | ecosystem: Environmental > Aquatic > Thermal...
TCTCCGGCGCGAACACCGTATCGAGATCGCCTTCGGTGTAGCCGCAGATCGTCGCATAGCGGGCATCGAGGGAGATGTCTTCAAGGTTGTTGAGCCCCGAGAAGATCGATACCTTGCTGAACTTCGACACGCCAGTGAGGAAGGCAAACTGGATGAATGCATCCAGCCCTTTGATCACCGAGTAGAGATTGCGCAGCCCATCGCGCATCTCGAGCGCCACTTCCGGCCAGTGCAAGTTATCCAGTATGGGCTTATCGTATTCATCGACCAGAATCACGACCCTCTGGCCGTATTTCTTCGCTGCCGCGCGGATCAGGTCGCTGAAGCAGCCGGGGATGTCTTCTTCATCTTCACAGCGCACGTCGAGCGCCGCCTGATTTTCGCGCAGCAATTTGCGTATGCGCCGATCGAGTGCTTCGCGGCTATGTAGCGTGCCTTCGCCAAAGCTAATTCGGATCACCGGATAGCGCTTCGTCCAGTCCCAGTGCTCTGCGAGATAAAGCCCCGCGAACAGCGCGCGCTGGCCGCCAAAGGCTTCGGCCAGCGTATCGAGAAACAAGCTCTTGCCAAAACGCCGCGGGCGGGAGAGGAAGTAATAGCTGCCCTCTGCGCAAAGCCGCGGGATGAAGGGCGTCTTATCGACGTAGTAGTGATTCCCTTCACGTATCTTCGCGAAGGTCTGGATGCCGATCGGCAGTTTCTTGCGTGCGTTCATGGAGGCGATGCTCGCCAACGCCGTCCCGGTGGGGCTGACTTTGCTACCAGCCTCGCGCCTGGCGTTGTATCCCGCTCGCGGCTTGCTTCAGCGTCTGCCTGTTTCCCATCGCCGAGGGGAAACCACGCGAGCGGATGTCCGCAGACGGTCTCAGGCGGCGACCTGCGCCGGAATGCGCCGGCTGTGATGCATGATGCGGTTGCGTGCATCGACATAGACCAGCAAAGGTTCGTAACGGCTGAGCTCGATCTCGTTGTAACTGGCGTAACTGGCGATGATCAACAGATCGCCGGGCGCGGCGAGACGGGCGGCGGCGCCATTGACCGAGATGATGCCGCTGCCACGCTCGGCGCAAATGGCGTAGGTGGTAAAACGCTCGCCATTATTGACGTTGTAGATGTCGATTTGCTGGTATTCGCGGATATCGGCTGCATCGAGCAGATCTTCATCGATGGCGCAGGAACCTTCGTAATGCAGTTCCGCATGGGTGACCGTGACACGGTGCAGCTTGGACTTCAGCATCGTGCGTTGCATCTGGGCGTCCTTTCTCATGCAAGGCGTCATGAACGTGGAGCAGGCGGCGCTCGCTTCCGGCCAACGCTCCGCCGAGGACGCTGCTGGTTCGCCACCGGCATGAGCGCATCGCGGCGACCTAAACTTCCAGATTGTCGATGAGCCGCGTGCTGCCTAAACGCGCCGCGGCCAGCACCACCAACCCGGAATCGTGAGCGGCCGGGGATTGTAGATCAATTTTTTTACGCACTGCAATATAGTCCGGCTGCCAGCCATGCGCTGCCAGCTCGTCCATTGCTTCCATCTCCAGCGCTGGGAAGGCGAGGTATCCCGAACGGATGCGCTCTACGACTTTGGTCAGAACGCGGTACAACCGGGGCGCCTCCCGCCGTTCATCGGGCGTCAGATAGCCGTTGCGCGAGGACAGGGCCAGGCCATCCTGGGCACGCACCGTCTCGCCGGCATGCACCTCGATCGGCAGGTTCAGTTCGCGCACCATATTGCGCAAGAGGATGAGCTGTTGATAGTCCTTCTTGCCGAAGATCGCCGCATCGGGCTGGACGATGTTGAACAGCTTGAGCACGACGGTGGCGACGCCGCGAAAGTGGCCCGGACGCACCTTGCCTTCGAGCTGCGTCGCCAGCGAGGCTGGCGGTTCGACGAAGAAGGTCTGTGCTGCGGGATACATCTGCGCTTCGTCGGGGGCGAACAGCAGATCGATGTCGGCTTCGGCCAGTTTGCCGCAATCGGCCTGAAAGGTACGGGGGTAGCGCTCGAAGTCCTCGCCGGGCAGAAACTGCAAGCGATTGACGAAGATGGTGGCCACGACCGTCTGACCAAGCAGGCGCGCCTGCTTCATCAGCGCGATGTGGCCATCGTGCAGGTTGCCCATCGTCGGCACGAGCACGATGCGCTCGCCGACACGGCGGTGGTCGTCGAGCGCGGCGCGCAGACCGGCAATCGAATCATGAATGCGCATCTGAGGTTCCTCGCGAGACGTCAGGGGCCGACCGTGATCAGTAACAATGTTCGGGCGCAGGAAAGCTGCCTTCCTTGACGGCCTGAACATACGCCCGCACGGCATCTTCGATGCTTCCAGCATCAAGCATGAAGTTGCGCACGAAACGGCCTTTGCGGCCAGGATACAGGCCGAGCATATCGTAAAGCACCAAGACCTGGCCATCGCAGGCGGCGCCGGCGCCGATACCGATCGTCGCGCAATGTTCGAGCAGACCGGTGATGGTGGCGGCGACCGGGGCAGGCACCATTTCGAGCACCAGCAGCGCGGCGCCGGCCTGTTCGAGTGCGCGCGCTTCGCGCTGCAGACGGCCTGCTTCGGCTTCGCCGCGCCCCTGCACGCGGTAACCGCCGAGGACATGCACCGATTGCGGCGTCAGACCGATGTGAGCACAGACGGGAATGCCGCGCTCGACGAGGAAATGCACTGTCTCGGCCATGATCTCGCCGCCTTCGAGTTTGACCATCTCGGCTCCGGCGGCCATCAGGCGGGCGGCGCTGGCATAGGCCTGCTCCTTCGACGCTTGGTAGCTAGCGAAGGGCAGGTCGGCGACGATCATCGGCCGACCCGGAAGGCGGGCGACGCATTCGGTGTGATAGACCATCTGCTCCAGCGTCACCGGTAAGGTCGAACTCTTGCCCTGGATGACATTGCCGAGCGAATCGCCAACGAGGATGACGTCGACGCCGCAACGATCGAGCAAGGCCGCGAAACTGGCGTCGTAGGCAGTGAGCATGGCGATTTTTTCGCCGGCGCGTTTCATGCGCGCCAATTCGGGCAGGGTGACGGGCTTTTGTTGCGCGAGATAGGTCATGGAGTAGCCGTGAAAGTCAATCTGGTGGGCACGGCGTCGAGCCGCTCGATGCGTTGTCCGGCACACGCGGCGAGCAGGGTGCGCACCGGACCGTGGCCGGGGATGACGAGTTCGGGAGCGATTTCGGCCAGTGGCGCTAGCACGAAGGCGCGTTCATGCAGGCGCGGATGCGGCAAGGTCAGGCGGGCAGCGTCGCAGCGCGTCTCGCCGTGGAGCAGCAGGTCGAGATCGAGTGTGCGCGCCGCATTGCGGACGCTGCGCCGGCGGCCAAAATCGGCCTCGATGGCCAGCAGTGCGTCGAGCAGTGCCTCCGCGGTCAGCGCCGTTTCCAATGCCAGCACGGCATTGATGAAGTCTGGCTGATCAGTCAGCCCGACCGGTGCGGTGCGATAGAGCGATGAGGCGCGCAGCGGCCGGCTGCACGGCAACCCGGCCAGCGCCGCCAAAGCGGCGCACACCGTATCCTCCGGGCGACCGAGGTTGGCGCCGAGCGCGATATAAGCCGTGTTCATGACGCTCTGGCGTTGGTCGCCTTCGGTAACGGGAGAAATGGGCTTCACGCCGGCAGCGGGCTCACATCTGCCGCGGCTGGACGCGCGCCGCGTCCGCGGCTACGCCGCCTCTTCCTGCCGGTTTCGGGCTGCAGCAGCGCGGCACGGCGTTCGTCAGAAGCCTCCTGGAACTCTCTCCACCAGTCATAAAGCTCGCTGCTCACCTCGCCGCTCTCGGCACGCAGGCGGAGGAAATCGAAGGCGGCACGGTAGCGGGGCTGCTCGAGCAGACGCAGCGGCGCTCGACCGGAACGCTTTTCGAAGCGCGGCTGCAACAGCCAGATCTCCTTGATGTCGCCGGTGATGCGCCGGGTGATGGCCAGTTTTTCGCCTTGCACGTCGAGCACTTCGTTCATCGCCTCGTGCAGGGCCGGCAAGGGCAACTCGCCGCCCGCTTTACGCTTTTCCCAATTGGCCAGCACTTCATGCCAGAGCAAGGTAGCGAACAGAAAGCCCGGCGAGAGCGGCTTGCCGTCACGGACGCGCCGGTCGGTATCGGCCAGCGCCAGCATGACGAATTTCTCGCCCAGCGGTTGCTCGAGGATGACGTCGAGCAGGGGCAGCAGGCCGTGGTGCAAGCCTTCCTCGCGCAGCCGGCGCACGCAGGCGACAGCATGACCGCTGGTCAGGATCTTGAGCATCTCGTCGAACAGGCGGGCGGCCGGAACGTTGCCGATCAATTCCGCCATTTCCTGGATCGGCGCCTGTACGGCCGGATGCAGGCGCAAATCGAGCTTGGCGGCCATACGCACGGCGCGCAGCATGCGCACCGGATCCTCGCGGTACCGTGCCCGGGCATCGCCAATCATGCGCAGCGTCCTGCGCTGTAGGTCTTGTACGCCTTTGTGGTAGTCGAGCACCGTTTCGGTCTGCGGATCGTAATAAAGCGCGTTGATCGTGAAATCGCGGCGCGCCGCATCTTCCGCGATCGTACCCCAGACGTTGTCGCGCAGCACGCGGCCATGCTTGTCCTTGATCGTCGACTCGTCATGGATGGCGCGGAAGGTGGAGACTTCGACGGTCTCCGCGCCCTGCAGGACATGGACGATCTGGAAACGTCGGCCGATGATACGCGCCCGACGGAACAGCGCCCGCACCTGTTCAGGGGTGGCATTGGTCGCGACGTCGAAATCCTTGGGTGGAATGCCGGCGATCAGATCGCGCACCGCACCGCCGACGACATAGGCTTTGAAACCCGCCTGCTGCAGGGTTTCGCAGACCCGGCGGGCGCCGGGAGAGACCTGTTCGCGCTGAATGCCGTGTTCACGGAGGGAAAGGGTTTCGGGACGACGCCCGACCGGCGCACCGCGTAGGAAGAAGACGCGGCGCAACAGCTTACGGATCATGCGATTGTGATTGAATTTTGCCGATGCAGGGCAGCGATGATAACCGATTCCCCCCTGCGAACGTCCGGCCCGTCAGTAACGGGTGATGAGCATCAGCCAGCTTTCAGGCAACCAGCCGAGCACCCAGGTGGCGATGGCCTTGTCCAGCCCGGTGGCCAGAAAAGCGCCGGAGGCCATCGCCAGCAGGCCGAAGCCACGCTGCAGGTCGTTACCGCGCTCGTTGGCCCAGGCGCGCAGGCGGTCAAAGCCTTGACGCGAGGCGTAGGCGGCCAGCACGAGCGGCGTGGCGGCGCCGAGTCCGAACAGGCCGAGCAGCACGGCGCCAAGCAGCGCATCCTGCCCCGAGGCGACCAGGGCGAGCGAAGAAACGAGCATCGGTCCGGCACAAGGGCTCCAGGCCAACCCGAGCAGGCCGCCGAAAAATAGCGCGGTGATCGGCGTTTCATGGCCGACCGAGCCAGCTAGGCGATTGGCCGAGGCGGCCAGCGGCTGGACGAAGCGCGAAATGCTCTGTGCCAACGGTTCGAACCACAGCGCAAAGCCAAACAGGATCAGGCACCAGGCGGCCGCCTGATGCAGCCAGACGCCGTCGAGGCCGATGGCCGGACCGAGCGCGCCGACGATCCAGCCAGCGAGCGCGAAAGCGGTAGTCATGCCCACCCCCATCCACAGCGGTGCGGCACGGTGGCGCTGAATCGCCCCGCCGACGACGATGGGCATCAGCGGCAGCACGCAGGGCGACAATGCGGTGAGCATGCCCGCAGCGTAGGTGATGCCGACGCTGGCCGGAACGAAGGCATCGACCGGTGCGCTCACCTTGGCCTGACCTCGGGTGCCAGAAGGAACGACGAGCGGGGATTGCAGGCGGTCATAGCGCGCGACCAAGCAGCGACCGGATCTGCTCGACGCGCGACTCGCCGGTGACGCGCGCCTTTTCCTCATTGCCACGAAAGACGACCAGCGTCGCGAAGCTGCCGACATTGTGTTTTTCACGCAAGGCGCGCTCGCGCAGGAAGTCGGCGACGAAGACGCGCACCTGCTCATAGGCCTTCTCTCCCTTCAGGCTCTCCAGGCTGCGTTCCTGCATGATGCATACCGGGCACCAGGCGGTGTGGAACAACAGCACGCTGACCTTGCCCTCGGTCTGGGTACGGGCAAAAGCGGCCTCGTCGTAGGGCAGCTTTTCCAACGCGTGCAGCACGCCGACGAACAGCAGCAGGGGCAGGCAGAGCAGCGGGCGTAGGATCATGGAACCGGGAGGGGAGCGATGGACGACGGCAGGGAAAAGGGTCAGGACCAAACGAGCGACGGCAAACCCATTCGCACACAATTGTCTGCCGCCCGGGCCTCATCTGCAAGAAAACTGTTTTATCTCACCAGAAAGTGAGTCTTTTCCGCGACGACATCGGCCGTCTGGCATGGCCCTGAACGCTCGGGCATTGTTAGACTTTCCGTTTCCGTTCATCACCGCCGAGGTCTATCATGTACGAAAAGAGTATCGAAATCCTGAATCGTGCCGTTGCCGACGAACTTTCGGCCGTGCATCAATACATGTATTTCCATTTTCACTGCGACGACCAGGGACTGGACATCCTCGCCAACCTGTTCCGGCGCACGGCGATCGAGGAGATGATGCACATCGAACGTCTGGCCGAGCGCATCCTGTTCCTGAAAGGCGAGGTGGAGCTGAAACCTTCGGCCAGCGTGGTGAAAATACACGACGTCAAGGAGATGCTGGCCAAGGCCAAGGCCATGGAAGCGCAGAGCATCGCCGATTACAACCGCTGGGCGACCGAGGTTGGTCCGGATTCGATGACGCGCAAGCTGCTCGAAGGTCTGGTCACCGACGAGGAACGGCATTATTCGCAGTACGACATCGAGACCGAAAACATCGTCAAATATGGCGCCAGCTATCTGGCCCAGCAGGCGATGGAGCGCAGCCGCAACGTCGCCACCCAACCGCCGGCCGGCGGCGAGGCCGCAGCCTGATTGCCCAACGAAGCATGGCCGGGTTCTGGCGACCTCGGTCGATGGAACGCCAGCGATAGGGAGAAACGCTTAATAATAAATTGCTGCGCGGGCGCATCGCGGCGTGGCGCGGTGCTCGCTCTCCCGCCTAACTCATTGTTGGGTCTCGGTCGCTGTGCGCCGCGCGCCTTGCGCTGCATTCCGCTCGCAGCTTTCTTCAGCGTTTCCATAGCGGCCAATGCGTCGCTCCAGACCAAAGCCCGCCGGCCGGGCGAACCGTGCCGCCCGGCCGGTGCGTTGCAATCCCGATGCAACGAAGCTGAAAACACCGTTTCGCGCGACGACACGACACTGAGCCTTTCGCCATACGGAACCCGTTCGCCATGGCCAAGGGCAGCACGAGCTTTTTCGCCAAATACCGCATTTTGCTGATCAGCGTTGGCGCATTCTTCGCGCTGAGTATCAGCATTTACGCCATCAACTACTTCCTGCTGGTGCAGATCGCCAGCGATGCGGCGCGCATCAACGATTCTGGCCGCATGCGCGGCCTGACGCAGCAGCACGCCAAGGCGATCCTGGCGCTGGCGCATGAACACCTTTCCGGCGCGCCTTTATGGACCAGCCAGGCCCAGATTTCGGAAAGCGTCATCGGGCTGGCCGAAGTCCTGGCGCGCGTCCAGGCACGGGCGCGCCAGACCGGCGACGAGCAGGAAAGCGAGATCGTCGCCAAGTTCGAAAAAAGCTGGAAACCGCTCGAGGAAATCAGTCTGCGCCTGCTCGATGAAAAGCCCGCGACCGACGAGGTCGAAGCGGCGCGCATCCGCTCGAACACCACCAACGTCCGCCTGATGCAGATCGCCGACGATCTGACCAGCCATCAAGAAGAGGTCGCCGCCGCGCGGGCGCGCAAGCTGAAGTTCCTGCAGGGGGCAGCGATCGTCGTCGCGGCGCTGATTTTTCTCTTTATCGTCGAATACACCTTCCGCAGCCTGCGGCGCAGCGAGGCGCACGCCGAGGCGGCGCGGCGCGAGACCGAACAGATCCTCGGTACGGTACGCGAGGGCCTGTTCCTCATCGACCGCGACGGCCGCATCGGCCAGCAGCGCGCGGCGCATCTCGACCGTATCTTTCCGCGCCGACTGGAACCCGGTGGCAATTATTTCGAGATTCTGGCGCCGCTGGTGTCGCCGGAGACGATGGAATCGGTGCGCCATTACGTCGGCCTGCTGTTCAACGACAAAGTCAAGCTGGCGCTGGTCGAATCGCTCAATCCGCTCGACCGCGTCGAAATCATCGATCCAAACCGGCCGGACCAGTTTCCGATCTATCTGAGCTTCAGTTTTTCGCCGGTGACCGATGCGGCGAGCGGCGCGGTCGTGGCCTTGCTGGTCAGTGTCATCGACGTCAGCCAGAAAGTTTATCTCGAACGCGAACTGCAAGGCGCCGAGGACCGGGCGCGCGGCGAGATGTCGCTGCTGCTCGGCATCCTGAAGAACGATCCGGGCGTGGTCAGTGAGTTCCTCGCCAATGCCCGGCTGCGTCTCGATGAGGTCAACAACCTGTTGCGCGACGTCGATCCGCGCCTCACCGGTTACAGTGAGGTGATCAACCAGATTTTCCGCATCGTCCACTCGATCAAGGGCGAGGCGGCGGCACTGGCGCTCGGCCCGGTCAGCCAGGAAGCGCACGCGTTCGAAGAAGTGCTCACGCCGCTGCGGCGTCAGAAGGTGTCCGGGGAAGATCTGATCTCGGTAGCAACCCAGGTCGGCAGCCTGCAGCAGGCGATCGCCAAAGTGCAGGAGCTCGCCGGCCAGATCACCGCCTATGCCAGCGGCGCGAGCGCGGAGGCACGCACGCCGGCCGACGATGTTGCACACACGCTGCAGCGCATCCAGCGCCTGGCGCTGGCGGTGGCCGCCGACCTGAACAAGCGCGTGCGCGTCGAAACCTCGATCGAACCGGTGGATGTCGTGCCGGACGAGGTACATCGTCTGCTGCGCGAAGGCCTGCCGCAGCTGGTACGCAATGCCGTCGTGCATGGCATCGAACCCAGCGACGAACGGCTGAAGAGCGGCAAGACCGCCGAGGGCCTGATCCGCATCGAGCTGAAGCGGCCGAGCGACACGCATCTGGAAATCACGGTCAGCGACGACGGGCGCGGCATCGACATCCACAATCTGCGATCGAAACTGGTCGCCACTGGCCGGCGCAGCGCGCAGCAGGTGGCGCAGATGAGCGATCAGGAAATCATCGCCACCATCTTCGAGCCGGGCGTGTCGACCGTCGAGGCGGTCACCGAGCACGCCGGCCGCGGCGTCGGTCTGGACGTGCTGCTCAGCCTGGTACGCAGCACCGGTGCCCGCCTGCGCGTCGCCTCGACCCCGTCCAAAGCCACCCGCTTCACGCTGCAATGGAGTCCGACTTGAACAAGAAGAAACTGCTGATCGTCGATGACTCGGTAATCATGCGCAAACACATTACGCGCGCCACCCTGGATCCCCGGCTGGCAAACATCGAGGTCGTCGGCCTGGCCAGCGACGGCGAAAAGGCGCTGGCACTGGCGCTGAAACACCGTCCGGACTACATCACCATGGATCTGACCATGCCGAACATGGACGGTGAGGCCTGCATCGAGCAACTGGCGCGCCAGCTACCGAGCGCGCGCATCCTCGTCGTCTCGGCGCTCTCCGACAAGGCCACCGCGCTGCGCGCGCTGACCAAAGGCGCACACGGTTTTCTGCACAAGCCGTTTACCGACGAGGTGCTGATCGATTCACTGCTGGAGCTGATGCAATGAACTATCGCGGCCTGAACCCTGAGGACATCGAGATATTCTCGGAAGCCATTGCCAACTTTTTCCAGATCACGACCCGGCAGCCGGCCGAGGTGCGCACTGCCTATCTCATCGAGACGGATGAGCCGATCATCTGGGACGATTTCAATGGCCTGATCCAGGTCTCGGGCGGGTTTCGCGGCACGATCGCCTTTTCGGCGCCGCGGCCGATGCTGCGCGAAGTGCTCAGGGCGATGGGCGAAGCGCGCGAAAGCAGCGAAAACTATCTCGACATCGCCGGCGAGATCGCCAATCAACTCTCCGGCCAGGCGCGCAAGCACTTCGGCGAAACCCTCGACATCTCGCCGCCCATCTCCTGTGAGCGTCAGCACCATACCATCACTCCCGCCGCCGAAGGACCGGCCTATGCCATTCCAATGACCTGGGGACCGCACGAGGGTCATCTAGTGGTGCATCTCGATCTGTTGAATCGCAGACCCTGAATGCGCAGGGAAAGGCGAAACGACTTGCTGCGCGGGCGCATCGCGGCGTTGCGCGGTGCTCGCTCCCTCGCCGATCTACTTGATCGGCGCTCGATACGCGCCTCCTGCTTCCTCCCGCTCGCGGCTTTCAGCAGCGTTTCCTTTGATCGGCCACGGCCGCTGCGCGCTGCTGGCGATGTATCTTTCCTCAGGAGCCGGCCAGCGTGACGCCGTGCCGACCGGACTGACTTTCGTTCGACCGCGGCGGGCGCGCCGTTTGCGTGGTTTTGCTTTCCTGAAACGGTGAAAAGGAAGGAGAAAGCCATGCATATCGTCGCATCGAACCTCGAACTTCGCGGCACGCAGACGCTAAGCCACGAACACAGCCGCATCGCCACTGGCGGGCAAGCCTTCGCCGCATTGATCGAGGGCATGCTCGCCGTACTGCCGCCGCCCACGGTCGCAGAAAGAGCGCCGGCAACGGCGCCACCCGGCGTGCCGACCCAGGACGAAGTGATGCGCTGGGCCTTGCAGACGCTGCTCGACGCGCTGTTCGGCCGAACCGCACCGTGCAATCGCGTTCCGCTCGCCACCGAAACCGTCGCCGGTTTGCCTGAGCGCACTCCGTCTCCCCTGTCACGACGGGACACCGCACCGCGTCTCGTCCTCGAACGATGGCGTGAGGAAGAGCAGTGCGAATTTGCCGCCAGCGGCAGTGTTTGCCTGGCCGACGGCAGCGAGCGGCAGTTTTCCGTCGCCTGGGCGCATGAGCGACGGGCAGAGGGCGCCCGTCTGACCGTCGAGGCTGGCCTGCGCGATCCGCTCGTCGTCGATCTCGCGCCCCCCCAGGCACAGCTGGGCGAGGCGCGCGCTCAACTCGATCTCGATGGCGACGGACGCCTCGACCGCTTCCGTCTGCCGACGGCCGGTAGTGCGCTGCTCGTTCATGATCGCAACGGCAACGGTATCGCCGACGATGGCAGCGAATTGTTCGGGCCGCGTTCTGGCAATGGCTTCGCCGAACTGGCCCGTCTCGATCAGGACGGCAACGGCTGGATCGACGAGCGCGATGTTTCCTTTGCCGAACTCAAACTGTGGTCTGCCCACAGCGAGGGCGGGAGCTCGGTGGTGACCTTGGCCGAGGCCGGCATCGGCGCGCTGGCGACGCGCGCGGTGGCGACGAATTTCACGCTCGGGCATGGTGATGGAGTCGTCGGACAGGTGCGCGCCAGCAGCGTCTGGCTGGGCGAGCACGGCGGCGCAGGCAGCGTGCGGCAGATCGATGTCGCAGTGGAAGCGGACGAGACGAAGAGGCCGTGAAAGAAGGCCGGGATAATTGCGGCACGAGCGCAGCGCGGCATGATGCGCGGCCCGCTGCCCCGGCCAACGTTGAGGCGCATCGAGCTCCATTCCGCTGAGGGGTTTCTCGCGGCCGCATCGCAGCAAACCATGAAGCGAAAATAGCGCGAAAATGGCGCCATGACCGATCTGCCCCCTTCACCCTGGGTGATCCGCTTTCTACCGCTGATCCCGCCCGGCGGCCGCGTGCTCGACCTGGCCTGTGGCCACGGCCGACATGTCCGCCTGCTGGCGGCTGCCGGTCATGCCGTCGAGGCCGTCGATATCGATCGGGCAGCGCTCGATGAACTCGCTGCACTCGCCTGTGTCCACACCCGCTTTGCCGATCTCGAAGGTGGCCCTTGGCCCTATCATGGCGAGGTATTCGATGGCATCATCGTCACCCGTTTCCTCTGGCGGCCGTTGCTGCCGGCGCTGTTCAACACCCTGGCCGAAGGCGGCGTGCTGATCTATGAAACGTTCATGATCGGCCACGAGCTGCTCCGCCCGCCGCGCGATCCAGCGCATCTGCTGCGTCCTGGCGAGCTGCTGACCCTCGTCCACCCGCGTTTCACGGTGGTTGCCTTCGAACAGGGAGAGGTGATGGCCAGCGAGGATGGTGAACCGGCCGTCTTGCAGCGTCTTTGCCTGCGGCGCGGCCGCCCTGGGCCGCTGCCGGCCGCGCCGCTGCCCGGATCGGGAGAAAACGCAGGGTGGCCCCGAGTTTTGCCGCCCTTCGGGCATCCGGTCGTCTTGCCTCTCGAGAGGCAGAACGAGCGCAGCGCGTTCTTCGCTCTGGGCTCTCCTTCAACGGTGGATCGAACATGCTGACTCACGTCCTGTGGTTCGTTCTCGGTCTCGGCGCGCTGACGCTCGGCGCCGAGCTGATGGTGCGCGGCGCCGCCCGGATGGCGCTCACTTTTGGCATCTCGCCGCTGGTCATCGGCCTGACCGTCGTCGCCTTCGGCACCAGTGCGCCGGAAATGGCCGTCTCGGCCGGCGCGGTGCTCAACGGTTCCGGCGATCTGGCGATCGGCAACGTCGTCGGCAGCAACATCGCCAACATCCTGCTCATCCTCGGCCTGTCGGCGCTCATCGTGCCGCTCACCGTCGCCGACCAGGTTATCCGCCAGGAAATCCCGATCATGATCGGCGCCAGCCTCCTGCTCGTCGTGCTGGCCCTCGATGGCCGTATCGGTGTCGGCGAAGGCACGCTGCTGTTCGCCTTAGTCATCGTTTATGCCATTTTCCTCATCGTTCAGTCGCGGCGCGCCGGTCAGGAGCTGCAGGAAGAATTTGCCGACGAATTGCCGCCGGCCGATAGCCGCTGGGATGCGCACTGGAGCGTACAAATCCTGCTCGTCGTCGGCGGACTCGCTCTGCTCGTCGTCGGCGCCGACTGGCTGGTCGAAGCGGCAACGGCCGTCGCCCGCGCCTTCGGCGTCAGCGAACTGGTCATCGGTCTGACCGTCGTCGCGGTCGGCACGTCGATGCCGGAAATCGCCACCTCGCTCGTCGCCGCCTGGCGCGGCCAGCGCGACATCGCCGTCGGTAACGCCGTCGGCAGCAACGTCTTCAACATCTTCGCCTGCCTGGGACTGGCCGGCATGATTTCCGGCGATGGCCTCGTCGTCTCCGCTGCGGCGCGTCATTTCGATCTGTGGGTCATGCTCGCCGTCGCCCTCGCCTGTCTGCCGATCGCCATCACCGGCCGCGAGATCGCCCGCTGGGAAGGCGGCCTGTTCATCGCTTATTACATCGCCTACACGGCTTACCTCGTGCTCGCCGCGCAACAGCACGAGCTGTTGCCGGCGTTTTCTAACGTCATGCTCGGCTATGTCCTGCCGCTGACCGTCATCGGTCTGGTGGTCAGCTTCGTGCGCGGCAGCCGGCGTCAGGAAACGGCCGCCAGCCTGCCGCCATCGAGCCACTGATTGCGCGCCGAGACAGAAGACGTCCAGCATCATGCAAGCGGCACAATATCATGCCTTCTTTTCCCGTCTGGCCGCAGCCAATCCGGCGCCGCGCAGCGAGCTGAACTATGACAGCCCGTTCCAGCTTCTCGTGGCGGTCATCCTGTCGGCGCAAGCCACCGATCGCAGCGTCAATGCCGCTACGGCTGCGCTGTTTCGCGATGCCCCGACGCCCACCGCGATGCTCGCCCTCGGTGAACAGGGGCTCGCCACGTACATCCGCACCATCGGCCTGTATCGCAACAAGGCACGCCACATCATCGCCACCTGCCAGGCGCTGCTCAAGCGCCACGGCGGCGAGGTGCCGCGCGAGCGCGCTGCCCTCGAAGCGCTGCCCGGCGTCGGGCGCAAGACGGCCAATGTCGTGCTCAACGTCGCATTCGGCGCAGCAGTCATCGCCGTCGACACCCATATCTTCCGCGTCGCCAACCGCAGCGGACTGGCCCCGGGCAAGACCGTGCGCGCCGTCGAAGAGATGCTGATGCAGTGCGTGCCGGAAGAATTCCGCCTGCACGCCCATCACTGGCTGATCCTGCACGGCCGCTATGTCTGCACGGCGCGCAAGCCGCGCTGCCCGATCTGTGTCGTGCATGACCTCTGTTCCTGGCAAGAAAAGAACGGTGTTCAATCCGACACGTAATCAGGTGCGGCGTTTCCTCATCGAAGCGTGGCGCAAGCGGCGCGCGGGGCTGCCGGCCGAACCGCTCGAAACGCTGGCCGGCGACCTCATCGTCCAGCATCCGGAATACCACGCCGTGCTGGAAGACGGTGAAGCGGCGCTGACGCGCGAATGGACGCCGGACGGCGGCGAGAGCAATCCCTTCCTGCATCTGTCGCTGCATCTGGCCATCGAAGAACAATTGTCGATCGATCAGCCTCCCGGCATCCGCCGCCTGTTCGAGCAACTCTGCCTCCGCCACGGCGAGCGGCACGCGGCCGCCCATCGGATGATCGACTGCCTGGCCGAGGCGGTGTGGCTGTCGCAGCGCCACGGCCGACCGATCGACGTCGCCGCCTACTTCGACTGCCTGCGGCAGCGCGCTGGCGACGGCGGCGAAGGTTGAAAAAAGCCGCTGAAAAAAGCCGCGAGCGGGAGGAAGCAGCTGGCGCACCCAGCGCAGCAACCGCAGCCCATCAAGGAGATAGGTGAGGAAGCGAGCACCGCGCAACGCCGTTGAAGCACCCGCGCAGCCATTTTTTCAGCGGTTCCCTATCCGATCGCAAAGCCACTGTGACGGTGAAGGCGAATCCCGCAGCGAAAAGCAGACAAGGCCACCTCAGACAAAAAAAATCTTCTCATTTGCGAATCGTTCGCATACAATAAACCTTCAACCTTCCCTACAGGAGTCCGCCATGTCCCTTGAAGTTGCACCCGTTCGCTGTGCCGAAGTTCTTCAACCTTCCCTACGGGAGTCTGCCATGTCCCTTCGCCTGCCCTTTCGTTCTTCGCCGCGCCTACCGACGCTGGCCGCCGGCCTTCTCGCCACGCTCGTCGCACTGCCAGTCGCGGCGACCGAACTGAATCTGTACTCGGCGCGCCACTATCAGACCGACGAGGCGCTCTACGGCAATTTCACCAAACAGACCGGCATCAAGATCAACCGCATCGAAGCCAAGGAGGATGAACTGCTCGAACGCATCCGCAACGAAGGCGCGGCCAGCCCGGCGGATGTCTTTCTCACCGTCGATGCGGCGCGGCTGGCCAAGGCCGACGAACTGGGCCTGTTCGCCGCGGTGAAATCGAAGATCCTCGAAGAGCGCATTCCCGCCCATCTGCGCGATGCCGAGAATGGCTGGTTCGCCTTTTCGACGCGGGCGCGTGTCATCGTCTTCAACAAGTCGGCGGTGAAAGCCGAAGAGGTGCAGAACTACGAGGATCTGGCCAGGCCCGTGCTGAAAGGCAAGGTCTGCATGCGCTCCGGCGCCCATCCGTACAACCTGTCGCTACTGGCCTCACTGATCGCCCATCATGGCGAAGCGAAGGCCGAAGAATGGGCGCGCGGCGTCGTCGCCAACTTTGCCCGCGCGCCGAAAGGTGGCGATACGGATCAGATCAGGGCCGTCGCCGCTGGCGAATGTGGCGTGACGATCTCGAACAGCTATTACCTCGCCCGCCTGATGCGTTCAGACAAGGCCGACGACCGCAAGGTCATCGACGCCATCGGCATCGTATGGCCGAACCAGAAAGGCGTCGGCGCGCACATCAACATCTCCGGCGGCGGCATGCTGAAGACGGCGCCAAACAAGGAAGCGGCGGTGAAATTCCTCGAGTACCTCGCTTCCGATGACGCGCAGCGCTATTTCGCCGATGGCAACAACGAATGGCCGGCCGTAGCCAGCGTCAAGGTGAAGAATCCGGCGCTCGACGCAATGGGCAGTTTCAAGCCCGACACGCTGCCGATCGCGACGCTGGCCAAAAACGCCGCGCTGGCACAGAAGATCTACGATCGCGCCGGCTGGCGCTAACTTCGATGGTGGTCGCCACCACCAACTAAACACGAAAAATCAAGGCTATGCCCTAGGAGCGGCCCCCGGATCGGAGTCCGGGGAATGCCCCCGGATCTGGGTCCGGGGGCATGCTTGGCCGCGATAACGACGGCCACTGCTGGTTCGACCGCCCCATCGCGGGCGAGCCCGCGCTCACAGGGGAGGCGAATATGTCCCATGAGTGATTTTCATGCCAATTACCGCTTGCTGCCCGTGCCGCCACCGAAAGTCAGGCCGGTTGGCACGGCGTTCTACGGTGAGCCCGATCAGCAAGGCCGATCGGCCAGCCGGTAGCCTGCGGCCGGCGCGCTAGGCGGCATAGAGCAGCGCGTCGGCCTCGCGGAACACCGCCTTCGGTCGTCGTCGCGGCCTCGTCGGGCGGCACGACGCGTAGGCCGACTTAGCGATGTAACGGTAGAGATCGTAATGCCGCGCGCGCAGCGCCTTGAAGAAGGCGACGTTGCGGTCACCATCGAGCGTGTTCAGAATGACATCGGGCTTGCTGGCGGCGATGGCCTCGACGGCGGCCTCGACGTCCGTGCTGCCGAGCAGAATGTAGTGTTCGCCGACCACCTCACCGCGCAGCGCGCGGATCCGATCCTTCATGATGGCATGCGCGGCATGCGGAAAGACGTAGTCCGAGCCGACGAGGAAGAAGCGGCAACCGAGATGATCGAAGGCCCATTTGACGGCCGGAATGATCTGCTGATTGGGCGCCGCGCCGGTATAGACGATGTTCGGCGATTGCTCCAGCCCCTCGTACTGCACAGATAGAAGAGCAGGTGATCGTGACGCTCGAACACCGGCCGAACCATCTTGCGCGACGCCGAAGTCCAGCAGCCGAACACGACATCGACCTTCTCATCGACGATCAGCGCCTCGGCCTGGCGGGCGAAGGTCGGCCAGTCGGACGCGCCATCGCGCGTCACCGCCTCGATGCGCCGGCCGAGTACGCCGCCGCCGGCATTGATCTCGTCGATGGCCAGTTGCGTCGCCGCCGCCACGCTGCGCTCACTGATGGCCATCGTACCGCTGGGCGAGTGCAGGATGCCGACGCGTACCGGTGGCCCACCCTCACTGCCGTCGCGCCCCAGCCACCACAGGCCCGGCAGCGCAGCAAACACCACCACGACCAGAATCACCCGCTTCACCCTTACACTCCCCTGCCCTGGCGGACACAAATGAAACGTAAGACATGCAAGAATAGGGCCAATCGTCCGGAGCAGAAAACCGCCGCGGACGACTACCAGAACCGCTACCCCGGTCTGGCCGAAAACCCACGGAAAGAACGAACATGCACGACGGTCGCACCACGCTGACGCAATTCATCATCGAGGAACAATCGCACTTCGCCGGCGCCACGGGTGATTTCTCCGGCCTGCTGAACGACATCGCCACGGCCATCAAGGTGATCAGCAATGCCGTGTCCAAAGGCGCGCTGATCGGCGTGCTCGGCAGCGCCGGCGAGGAAAACGTCCAGGGCGAGGTGCAGAAGAAGCTGGACGTCATCTCGAACGACGTGATGATCAAGTCCAACGAATGGGCCGGTCACCTCGCCGGCATGGCTTCGGAGGAGATGGACGACATCTACCCGATTCCTCCGGGCAAGAAGCGTGGCAAATATCTGCTCGTCTTCGACCCGCTCGACGGCTCGTCGAACATCGACGTCAATATCACCGTCGGTACCATCTTCTCGATCCTGCGCACCAGCCGCCCCGGCGAGGACGCGACGCTGGAAGACTTCCTCCAGCCTGGAACGCAGCAGGTCTGTGCCGGTTTCGCGCTCTACGGCCCATCGACGCTGCTCATCCTCACCACCGGTCATGGCGTGAATGGCTTCACCCTCGACCGCGAGGTGGGCGAGTTCGTCCTCACCCATCCGCAGATGAAGATTCCCGCCGACACGCAGGAATTCGCCATCAACGCCTCGAACGAACGCTTCTGGGAGTGGCCGGTGAAGCGCTATGTCGACGAATGTCTGGCCGGCAAGAATGGCCCGCGCGGCAAGGACTTCAACATGCGCTGGATCGCCTCGATGGTCGCCGAGGCCTACCGCATCCTGACGCGCGGCGGCGTCTTCATGTACCCGCGCGACACCAAGGACCCAAGCAAGCCCGGCCGGCTGCGCCTGCTTTACGAGGCGAATCCGGTCGGCTTCATCGTCGAACAGGCCGGCGGCCTCTGCACCACCGGCCTGCAGCGCATGCTGGAGGTGCAGCCGACCTCGCTGCACCAGCGCGTGCCGCTGATCTTCGGCTCGAAGAACGAGGTCGAACGCATCGAGCGCTACCACCGCGAACTGCAAAACGGCTGATGACGCACGAACGCCGGCGCGGCATCGACCTGACCCGCGGCGACAGACCGGCATCTGCGGTGCGCAAGCAAAACACTGAATAAATTGCTGCGCGGGCGCATCCAGCGTTGCGCGCTGCTCGCCCCTTCGCCGATCTAGTCGATCGGCTGCGGTCGCTGCGCTGCGTGCGCCTCCTGCTTCCTCCTGCTCGCGGCTTTCTTCAGCCTTACCCAAGGCGCTGCGGCGCGACGAAAGTCAGGCCCGTCGGCACGGCGTCGCCGAAGCGCCAGCGGCCTCAGTCCAGGCTCCAGTGCGCCGTGGCGATGGCACGACCGCAGTCGGCTTCGATCAGCCGCCGACGCACAGCGAGCAGTTTTTCGATCAGCGCCGGCTCACGCTGGCCATAGGCCTCGGCATCCGGCACACGCTTGACGACGACGCCAAGCAGTTCGGTGATCGCATTGCCGATCGAGTTCTGGCTGATGGTGACGATCAGCCGTCCTGCGTCGTTGCGGTAGATCAATTGCTTGAACGCCGGTTGCCAGCGGATCGCGTTGGCGTAGCGCGCATCGCGGATGCAGCGATCGCGCACCATCTTCGCCGCCTTGAGGAAATCGTTGGCGAACAGCAGCTTTTCCTCCACCAGTTGCGGGAAGTACAAGTCAGGCAGCATCGGCGCGTTGCGCGTGCTCACCTGGCTGAAGAAGCTGCGGTAAAAGTCGAGGAAGCCCTTGAGCAGCATGTCGTATTCCTGCCAAAAGCGCACTTCCCTGAGCATGGCCGCGCCGCCGACGATCTCCCAGCTCGGCAGGCCCTGCGGGTAGCCGGTCAGCGCCAGGCGGCATTCGTCGGCCGCGCAAGGCTCGAGGATGCGCAGATCGAGTTCGGCGAAGAAGGCGCGATAAACCTCGCGCATATGGGCCTGAAACAGCGAATGCTGGCCGCCGTCGGTCAGGTTGGGATTGTTCGGGTCGGCCTCAGGCGCGGCGGCCAGTTCCTGTTTGTCGAAGACGATGAAGTGATTGTGCAGCATGCGGATCGACGGCACGCCCGGCGAGGTGAGCGGCCAGGTGGCGTCGAGACTGGCTTCGCCGGCCAGCACCAGATGGCGTTCCGGGTCGGGATAGAGCTCGAGCATGAACTCGATGAGGATCTGGTTCATGCGATTCCAGACGCGCTTGACCGCCTCGGGCACCTGAGTGCGACGCACTGGCCGGCCGAGCGGATCGAGGATGCTCTGCGAGGTGTCGTAGATGATCGAGGTGTCGAACTCGTTGCTGTGGCCGAGCGCCTTGCGGTAGAGCAGCAGCCCTTCCGGATTGTCGAGCAGGCCGTTGTTGTGCACCAGATCGGCGAGATTCTCCGCGCTGTTGAAGAACTCGTTCGGCTTCATGCCTTCGGGCACTTCGAGCGGAATCGGGCGGTAGGGAGTGACGATTTCGCGCGGTGCGGATGAGGTGGTCATGATGGCAGCGGTCGGAAACGGGAAAGAGAATCAGATGCCCTCGCCGGGCTGCAGCAGGGTGGGCGGCGGCATCTGGTAGTTGCTTTGCAGCAGAGCGGCGAAATCGGTGGCCGGCAACGGGCGCGAGAAGTAAAAGCCCTGGAATTCGTCGCAGCGCTGGCGGGCGAGGAAGAGCAGCTGGGCGTGCGTCTCAACACCCTCGGCGACCACTTTCAGCTGCAAGCTGTGGGCCAGCGCGATGACCGAAGCGGCGATGGCAGCCCGTTCGACCGCCCAATTGCCGCGCTCGCGCGCGTCCAGCAAGTTTGGCTGCGCCGGGAAAAAATGTTCGCTACCGCGACGTGCTGTCGCGGGCAAGCCCGCTCCCAAAAAATATGCCTTTCGAGTGATTTTCGGGCTAAGATCAGGTGGCCGCCGAACAGGTTGCGCAGCTGGACCAGCGCGCTGCGCGGCGCGCCGAAGAGCAGCACCGCCGCGACACTGAGGGAACCGATGAGCAGCGGTAGCTCGCGCGGAGCGAATAGGCAGCGGGCGAGAAAGGCCAGCAGCGCCCCCAGCCAGGATCAGAATACCTCGCTCGCCGCGACGCGCGGCGGACCGGCGCCGCCGCTGCCGCGCCCACTGTGTGCTCGGCGTTCATGGCAGAGCGAGCGGCTGGCCGTTGTGAGCAGGGCCGAGGCCGAGGAGGAACGACGCAGCCCGTTCCGCCCATCTCGCGGCATCGGGATAGGCGCTGGCCTCGTCGCCGAAGGCGGCGCGCAGCATGTCGGTATCGATGATGCCAGGATTGAACGGAATCGCGGCCAGGCTGGGCGGTAGCTCCTGCGCCAGCGCCTGCGTCAGCCCCTCGATGGCCCATTTGCTGGCGCAATAAGGGGCGACGCGCGCGTCGGTGCTGCGTCCCCAGCCCGAGCTGAAATTGACGATGACGCCGCGACCGGCGGCAATCATCGCCGGCAGGAAATGGCGCAGCACGTTGGTCACGCCCTTGACATTGACGTCGATCAGGCGGTCGAACTCGTCGGCCGTGATCTGCCACAGCGGCGCGAGCCGGTTGATCAGCGCGGCGTTGTTGAGCAGCAGATCCGGTGCGCCGTGACTGGCCAGCACCGAGGCGGCCCAGGCGGCGACGGATGCATCGTCGGCGACATCGACGACGTCGTAACGCTGCGGCGCGGGGTACAACCATTGCAACGCGTCGATCGTTGTGCCGGTGCGACCACAACCGATGACCGTATGGCCCAGCCGGATGAATTCGGTGTTCAGCGCTCGCCCCAGGCCGCGCGTGACGCCGGTAATGACGATAGTGCGTGACATCGGCGGTTCCTCACAGAATACCTCGACGCGGCGATTTTGCCTGCTTTGCCGGCACATCGCTCACCCGGATGCGCCCACGCCGTGCCAATGGCGCTGACTTTCGCCGCCCGCAGGCGCAGGCCGACACTGTCTGCGCCCGCCATCGCGGCCGTTCACCGCGGGCAAATCGGCGGGGCGCGGCGTGAAGCCGATCGCCTTCAGCGCCTATATTACATCCTCGATGTCCATCGTCGTCTGGTGCGCGCCAACAGGGCCTTCTGCGCGCTGACCGGGCTGTCGCCGGCGACCGCCCTCGGCCGCCCGATCGCCAGCACCATGCACCCGCAGGACACAGCGCAGACCTGTCCGGTCTGTCGGGCGGAGGAGGAAATACGCGAGGCGGTGATCGTTCTCGAAGCCACCCATCCCGCCAACCCCGGCCATGTGCCGCTCGAAATCACCGTCGCCATCACCCGCGATGCACTGGGCCAGCCGACCGGCTTCCTGGTCGCGCGGCACGATCTGAGTCGCGACCGTGCGCTGCAGGCCGCCATTGCCGCCAGCGAGGAGCGTTTGCGCCGCGTCTCGGCGCTGACCAGCGATCTGATCTTCGTCTGCCGGCGCGGTAGCGATGGTCTGTTCCGCACCGAATGGATCGGCGGCAACGCCGAAAAACCGTTCGGGCTGAGCGCGGCCGATATCGAGGCGATGGGTTGCTGGCGACCGCTGGTGCTGGACGAGAACGGGCCGGTCTTTGCGCGCAACATCACCGCGTTGGTGCCGGGCCAGCGCAGCGATTTCGAACTGCGCGTGCGCCACCGCGACGGCTCGTTGCATTACGTGCGCTGCGTCGCCGAAGTCGAACGCGATCCGGCGACGGGCGGCGAGCACCTGTTCGGCGCGCTGGAGGACATCAGCGAACGCAAGGCGGTCGAGGCCGAGCTGAAGGCGCACCGCGACCGGCTGGAAGAACTGGTCGCCGAACGCACCGCGCAGCTGGCCAAAGCACTCGACGCCGCCGAAAGCGCCAACCGCGCCAAAAGCGTCTTTCTCGCCAACATGTCGCACGAATTGCGCACGCCGCTCAATGCCATTCTCGGCTTTGCGCAGATTCTCGAACGCGACCCCTCGCTACCGGCCGACAAACGCGCCAGCCTGGCCACCATCCACCGCAGCGGTCGCCATTTGCTCGCCCTGATCAACGACCTGCTCGAAATCTCGCACGTCGACGCCGGGCCCAGCCTGTCGTCCTTCGATCTGCCTGCCATGCTGGGCGCGCTGGCCGACGTGATGGCGACACGCGCCGCCGGCAAAGGTCTGCGCTGGCGTATGACGCTGGCCAGCGATCTGCCACAATGGGTGCGCAGCGACGAAACCAAGCTGCACCAGGTGCTGAGCAATCTGCTCAGCAACGCCATCAAATACACGCCGCAGAGCGAGATCGAATTGCGCGTCGAGTGCCTGCCCAGGACGGAAGGCCACTCCGGCGACGAGCTGACCCTGGCTTTCACGGTCAGCGATACCGGCGTCGGCATCGATCCGGCTGAGCTGGAAAAGATTTTCCAACCCTTCTATCAGACCGAATACGGCATCCGGCTCGGCGAAGGCACCGGGCTCGGCCTGGCCATCAACCGCGAATATGCCCGTATCCTTGGCGGCGAGCTGACCGTGCACTGCCAGCCCGGCGCGGGAACGCAGTTCCGCTTCGTGCTGTCGGTCACGCCCGGCGAAGCGTCCGGCGGGAGGATGGTGCTGCAACAGGCCGGCGAAAGAGAGCGGATCGAAATGCCGGAAGACGCCGTGCTCGCCGGGCTGACTTGGGTACTGCGTCAGCGGCTGCGCGATGCCGCCCTGGCGCACGACAGCGAGAACGTGCTCGCCATCGTCAACGAAATCGAAGGTCAGGATCGCCGCTTGGCCCGCCAGGTGCGCGCGCTGGTCGGGCGCTATGCCTTCGATCGCCTGGTCAGCCTGCTCGATCGGGCCGCACGTCGGGAAAAGATGCCCCAGTCATCGGAAAACGCTGAACGAAACGCTGAAGAAAGCCGCCAGCGGGGTGCAGTGCAAGGCGCGCAACGCACAGCGACTGTAGCCTAACGTTAGGCGAAGGAGCGAGCACCGCGCAGCGCGTCGGCATGGAACGAGGCTGGACCGGCTCGGCCGCCGCGGTCCATCGCACGCCGGCGATGGCGGTTCGGGCATCGCTGCACACCAGGCGCCAAAATCGTTTCATGTTCGAACCGTATAATTTGACCAGGTCTGAGGTTGTGAAAAAATCTGTCGTCAGCGGGCCGAGGGCCAGGCGGGTAGCGACCACAGCCGATCCAGGCGATCGGTGAGGAAGCAAGCACCGGGCAACGCCGCCATCGGGCCGCGCCGCAGAATTTTTCCCGAGCGCTCAGTCGGGCGGCCGTCGGGCCACAGGGAGGATGCGTAAATAACCCGCGACTGAAGTCGCAGGCTTTATTGTGAAACGCGGACATGGTTGCTCATATCCACATTCCCAACATCAGGCGTATTTACAGCCGCCCTTGGCGAAACGGCCGTCTCGCCAATCCGGGCAAGGTTTCGACTTGCATTCAAGTCGCTGTGCGCCCGGAGACCACAGTGAGGGCACT
>Ga0209207_1000506_pt1 | contig 23582 bp, 18 predicted proteins | sample SaghotsprinmetaG_FD_184140 | JGI IMG/M metagenome (GOLD analysis project Ga0209207, IMG submission 184140) | Hot spring microbial communities from South Africa to study Microbial Dark Matter (Phase II) - Sagole hot spring metaG (SPAdes) (version 3) | ecosystem: Environmental > Aquatic > Thermal...
CGGCGAGGTTGTCGAGGATCGGCTTGTCGTATTCATCGACCAGCACGACGACCCGCTGGCCGTATTTCGCGCAGGCGCCTTCGATGAGCTCGCCGAAACAGCCCGGGATGCTGCGGCTCGCGCACTGAATTCCCAGCGCTTGCTGGTTCTTGGCAAGCAGTTCGTGAATGCGCTCGTCGAGCTCCTCCCGGCGCTCCAATCTTCCTTCGGCAAAACTGATGCGGATGACCGGGTGTTTCTTCCCCCAGTCCCATTTGTCGTGGATGTAGAGCCCGCGGAACAGGGGCTCGTTGCCGGCGAAGAGCTCGGCGAGGGTGTCGAGAAACAGGCTCTTGCCAAAGCGCCGCGGACGGGAGAGGAAGTAGTGGGAGCCTTCCTCGACGAGCTTCAGGGCGTAGGCGGTCTTATCGACGTAGTAGTAGTCCTCCTCGCGCATCTTGGCGAAGGTCTGGATGCCGATGGGGAGTTTTTTCCGCTGCATGCGGGCATTATGCCTTGATAACGGGCGCGGCCCAAGGGTTCGGGTCGCCCTGCCCGCCTGACCGGCCACCTGGCGGTGCGCTGCGTGCCGAGCCACGACGAAACCATCGACGCGGTGGCAACGCCGGACCGCGTGGGCGAGTTCGTGCCTCTGCCGGGCATTCTGGCCAAGGGCTTCGGGCGCGATACCTGCGGGTTGCGCTTCGAGTTGCAGCGCGGCCCCGGCGCGCCCGCCGACTGGCTGTTGCAAGCGGGCATGCCCTACCTGGACGAAGTGACACTGTTCCTGCCGGCCTCCAACGGCGCGCCGGGTTTCCAGTCGCTGCGCCTGGGCGACCGCTTTCCCTATGTCGAACGGCCGTTTCCGCACCGCCATTTCGTCTTCCCGGTGCATCTGCCGGACGAGGCGCCGCGCACGGCCTACCTGCGCGTTCGCACCGAAAGCACGATGCTGGTGGAGATGGTCAAAACGAGGGGGAAAGAAACCAGCCAGGTCAGCCGGCCATATATATAACTGATTGTTTTATTTGATATTATTGGTGGGCCCCCTGGGAGTCGAACCCAGCACCAACGGATTATGAGTCCGCTGCTCTAACCAGGCATGAGCTAGAGGCCCCGTTGGGCGGCGTGCCGCCCGAAAATCTTAGTCGAGGAAGCTGCGCAGGCGTTCCGAACGCGAGGGGTGACGCAGCTTGCGCAGGGCCTTGGCCTCGATCTGGCGGATGCGCTCGCGGGTGACGTCGAACTGTTTGCCGACCTCTTCCAGAGTGTGGTCGGTGTTCATCTCGATGCCGAAACGCATGCGCAGGACCTTGGCTTCGCGCGGGGTGAGGGAGTCCAGCACTTCCATGGTGGCGTTCTGCAGGCTGGAATACATCGCCGCATCGGCGGGGGCCAGGGTCGACTGATCCTCGATGAAGTCGCCCAGATGTGAATCCTCGTCGTCGCCGATGGGGGTTTCCATGGAGATGGGTTCCTTGGAGATTTTGAGGATCTTGCGGATCTTGTCCTCGGGCATCTCCATCTTGATCGCGAGCGTCGCCGGATCGGGCTCCTGCCCGGTTTCCTGCAGGATCTGGCGGCTGATGCGGTTCATCTTGTTGATGGTCTCGATCATGTGCACCGGGATGCGGATGGTGCGCGCTTGGTCGGCGATCGAACGGGTGATGGCCTGCCGGATCCACCAGGTGGCGTAGGTGGAGAACTTGTAACCGCGTCGGTATTCGAACTTGTCGACCGCCTTCATCAGACCGATGTTGCCCTCCTGGATGAGATCCAGGAACTGCAGCCCCCGGTTGGTGTACTTCTTGGCGATCGAGATCACCAGGCGCAGGTTGGCCTCGATCATCTCCCGCTTGGCGCGACGGGCCTTGGCCTCGCCGGTGGACATCTGCTTGTTGATGTCCTTGAGTTCCTTGACCCCGATGCCGGCGCGTTTTTGCAACTCCCGCAATTTTTCCTGGTGGGCGTTGATGTCGTACTGCAGGCGCTCGAGCTGGCTGCAATAAGGCTTCTTGGTAGCCATCTCTTCCTGCACCCAGGCAAGGTCGCCTTCACGGCCGACGAAGGTCTTGATGAAATGGGTGCGGGGCATGCCGCTTTTGTTGACGGCCATGTCCATGATCGCGCGTTCGTGGCTGCGCACCTCATCCACCAGGGTGCGCACGCTGTCGCACAGGTTTTCGACCTGGCGAGCGGTGAAACGGATACCCATCAGGTGGCCGGACAGCTCGTCCTGCAGCTTGAGGTGTTGCTTGCTGCCGTGGCCGTTGCGGCTGATGGCGTTGCGCATGCGCTCGGCACACTTGCGGATGAGGGCGAAGCGCTCCAGCGAGTCGGCCCTGAGTTTGGCAAGATTTGCGGCGGACAGGCTGCCGCCTTCGTCATCGCCCTCCTCGTCGCTTTCATCGGCACTGGCTTCCACTTCCTCGGACATCTGCATGTCGATGTCCTCGCCATCCGGGTCGACCAGGCCATCGACGAGTTCCTCGATGCGCATCTCGTCTTTTTCGACCCGGGCGGCCATGTCGAGGATCTGCGAGATGGTGAGCGGGCAGGCGGAGATCGCCTGCACCATGTGCTTCAAACCTTCTTCGATGCGCTTGGCGATCTCGATCTCGCCTTCGCGGGTGAGCAGCTCCACCGAGCCCATCTCGCGCATGTACATGCGCACCGGGTCGGTGGTGCGGCCGAATTCGGAGTCGACCGTGGACAAGGCGGCCTCGGCCTCCTCGACAACATCCTCGTCGGCGACCGCGGCCGGCGCCTCGGACATGAGCAGGTCCTCGGCGGCGGGCGCCTCGTCATAGACCTGGATGCCCATGTCGTTGATCATGCTGATGACGCCTTCGATCTGTTCGGCGTCGAGCATGTCGTCGGGCAGGTGATCGTTGATCTCGGCGTAGGTGAGGTAGCCGCGCTCCTTGCCGAGCAGGATCAGGCTTTTCAGGCGGGTGCGGCGGTCCTCGTTGTTCTCGCCCCGGTGCTCCGGTGGAACATCGGCCACCTGTGGAACGGCGGCCTGCTTGCCATTGGCGCGCGTCGTCGGCTTGCGGGCAGCGCGTTTCGAGGTTTGCTCCTGCTCGGCTTCAACCACACGCTTGGTCGTTGATTTCTTTTCCGTCGCCATTGCCTGATGCTCTCCAGAATCGGTGCTAGCAAAATTTTACATTATACACAAGTCGTTCGATCCGGCGACGTGCGCCCCATGCTCACGATAGCAAGTCCCTCAGGCCGGAAGCAGGCGAGCATATTCGAGGATGAACCATTTGTCGCCCAGACCGGGAAAAACGACGCGGATCTCGGTCTCCGCGCCTTGGCCCTTGTAGCCGGCGACCGTGCCTTCGCCATAACGCGGGTGAAGCACCCGGTCACCGATCCGGTGCGGCAAGCTCCGGATCGGACCGGGGCGGGCTGGCTCCATCGGGGGCGCTGGGGAGGATTCGCGCCAGGGACGGATCGACCGGATCAGCGCGGCCGGGATTTCATCCAGGAAACGCGAGGGCAGGCCGTAGCGGGGCTGACCATGGAGCAGGCGATACTGGCTGTGGCTGAGGCACAGACGGCGGCGGGCACGGGTGATGGCGACATACATCAGCCGTCGTTCTTCCTCCAGCCCTTCCGCTTCGCTGGCGGATTGCTCATGCGGGAACAATCCTTCCTCCAGACCGGTGAGGAATACGGTGTCGAATTCCAGCCCCTTGGCGGCATGCACGGTCATCAGCTGCACGGCGTCTTCGGCCACCCCGGCCTCATGCTCACCCGCTTCCAGCGCCGCATGGGCCAGGAAGCCGACCAGGCTGTTGTCTTCCGATTCCTGCACGAACACGCGAGCGGCGTTGGTGAGCTCGTTGAGGTTGTCGATACGTTCTTCGCCATCCCGTTCCTTGCGGTAATGCTCGATCAGGCCCGAGCGTTCCACCGCCCGGGCCACCGTTTCGGCCAGCGACAGCCCCTCGCATTCCGTACGCAGCCCCTCGATGAGCGTGACGAAGGGGGCGAACTTCTTGCCTCCCTTGGCGCATGCGGTCGCCCACAAACTCGTCCCGGCGGCACGCGCCTCCGCCTCGATCGTCTCGATGCCGCGGGCACCGATGCCCCGGGTGGGAAAATTCACCACGCGCAGGAACGCATGGTCGTCCTCGGGATGGGCGACGAGGCGCAGGTAGGCGAGCGCATGCTTGATCTCGGCGCGCTCGAAGAAACGCTGGCCGCCATGCACGCGATAGGGCAGGCCGGCGCTGAACAGCGCGTGCTCGATGGCGCGCGACTGGGCGTTGGAGCGATAAAGCACGGCCATGTGGCGGTATTGCAGACCGTCGCGGTGCATGGATTGCACGCATTCGACCACGAAGCGCGCCTCCTCGCCGTCGTCGGCCGCCTCGAAATGGCGGATCGGCTCGCCCTCGCCGGCCTCGGTCCAAAGCTCCTTGCCGAGGCGATTGTCGTTGTGACGGATGACCGCGTTGGCGGCCTCGAGAATGTTGGCCTGGGAGCGGTAGTTCCGGGTCAGCTTGATCGGTTCGCTCAAGCCCAGATCGCGCATGAAATCGGCCATGTTGCCGACATTGGCGCCACGGAAGGCGTAGATCGACTGATCGTCGTCGCCGACCGCGAACAGGTGCGTGGCCGGGCCGGCCAGCAGCCTGAGCCAGGCGTATTGCAGGCGGCTGGTGTCTTGGAATTCGTCCACCAGGATGTGGCGGAAACGCTCCCGATAATGCTCACGTAACAGAGCATTGCGTTGCAGCAGTTCGCTGGCGCGCAGCAGGAGCTCGGCGAAATCGACCACGCCTTCGCGTCGGCACTGGGCGTCATATTCGGCGTACAGCTCGACCAGGCGACGGCTGAACGGGTCCCAGGCCTCGACCCGGTCGGCGCGTAGCCCCTCTTCCTTGTGCTGGTTGATGAAGCCCTGCACCCGGCGTGGTTCATAGCGGTCGGTGTCCACGTTCAGGGCCTTGAGCATGCGCTTGATGGCGGCGAGCTGGTCGGCGACATCGAGGATCTGGAACTGTTCCGGCAGACCGGCATCGCGGTGATGGGCGCGCAGCAGGCGGTTGCACAGGCCGTGGAATGTGCCGATCCACATGCCGCGGGTGCGGATGGGCAGCATGGCGGCCAGACGGGTCTGCATTTCCCGGGCCGCCTTGTTGGTGAATGTGACCGCCAGAATCCCCATGGGAGACACCTGACCGGTCTGGATCAGCCAGGCGATGCGGCGGGTCAGCACCCGCGTCTTGCCCGAGCCGGCCCCGGCCAGCACCAGCGCCGAACCGGGCGCGGTCACCGCCGCGTGCTGTTCGGGGTTGAGTCCTTCGAGGATGCGGCTGAGCACGCGGGCGGGGTGGATCAGACCTGGGCGCCGTCGCCGCGCGGAGCTTCTTCCTTGGGCTTGATGAAGTCCTCGCGCGACACGCCCAGCCACATCACTACCGGGCTCGCGACCAGCACCGAGGAATAGGTGCCGACCACGATGCCGATCGCCAGCGCCATGGCAAAGCCCCAAAGCACCTCGCCGCCGAGGAACAGGATGGCGAGCACCACCAGCAGGGTCGTGCCGCTGGTGATGATGGTGCGGGCCAGGGTGGCGGTTTTGGCGTTGTCCATGATCGCGGCGACATCCGTCAGCCGGGTCTTGCGGAAGTTTTCCCGGATACGGTCGAACACCACCACCGTATCGTTCACCGAATAACCCAGAACGGCAAGAATGGCCGCCAGCACGGTGAGCGAGAACTCCCACTGGAACAGGGACCAGATGCCAAGCACGATGAAGATGTCGTGCGCGGTGGCGAAGATTGCGCCGAGCGCGAAACGCCATTCGAAACGCATGGCGAGATAGAGGACGATTCCCAAGGACACCACCAGCAGGGCCAGTGCTCCGTCCTCGAACAGCTCGCGACCGACCTGGGGGCCGACGAATTCCACACGGCGCAGTTCCACCCGGGCCTCCTGCTGGCGTAGCACCTCCAGCACCTGTTCGGAAAGCTGGGCGGAGGTGACGCCGGCATTCGCCGGCAGGCGGATCAGCACCTCCGAGGATGAACCGAAGTTGATCACTGCGGCATCGGCATGTCCGTGACTGCCTAGATGGGCACGGATGGCCGGAATGTCCGCAGCACGGGGATAGCCGACCTCGATCACGGTGCCGCCGGTGAAGTCGACGCCGAGGTTGAGTCCCTTGATGGCCAGCAGTGCGATGGATGCGAGGATGAACGCGACGGAGAAGAATATAGTGCTGCGCGCCCAGCGCATGAACGGGATGTCACGTTCGAGGTGGAATAACTGGATCATGGCGGGAGTGGATCAAATGGAGACCGAGGTCAGGCGCCTGGCCCGGCCGTAGGTGAGATTGACGGCGGCGCGGGAGACCATGACCGAGCTGAAGATCGAGGTGAGGATGCCTAGGCAGAGGGTGACCGCGAAGCCGCGCACCGGTCCGGAACCGAGCCAGAACAGGGCAAAGCCGGCGATCAGGGTGGTGATATTGGCGTCCAGGATGGTGTCCCAGGCCCGCTCGTAGCCAGCCTTGATGGCGGCCTGCGGCGACATGCCGTTGCGGATCTCCTCGCGGATGCGTTCGGCGATGATGACGTTGGCATCGATGGCCATGCCCAGGGTCAGGGCGATGCCGGCGATGCCGGGCAGGGTCAGTGTGGCCTGGAGCATGGACAGCAGCGCCACCAGCAGGAACAGATTGGCGGTCAGCGCCAGGATGGCGATGCCTCCGAACGCACGGTAATAGAACAGCATGAACAGCGCCACGGCCACGAAGCCGTACAGTGTGGAATCGAACCCCTTGGCGATGTTGTCCGCGCCCAGCGAGGGGCCGACGGTACGCTCCTCGACGATCTCCATCGGTGCGGCCAGGGCCCCCGCGCGCAGCAGCAGGGCGACGTCCTTGGCCTCCTCGGTATTGTCCATGCCGGTGATCTGCACCCGACCGCCACCGATCTCCTCGCGGATCACCGGCGCCGTCACCACCTCGGTCTTGCCCTTCTCGATGAGCAGGATGGCCATGCGCCGGCCGACGTTCTCGCGCGTGACGTTCTTGAAGATGCGGGCGCCGCGGCCATCGAGGTTGATGTGCACGGCGGCCTGGTTGTTGGTGTCGAAGCCGGGTTGGGCGTCGGTGATGTATTCGCCGGTGAGTACCACCACCTTCTTCACCAGGATGGGCTGGCCGTTGCGTTCGTAATGAAGCTCGGCGCCGAACGGAAGCTGGCCGGCGGCGGCGGCCTGGACGCGGGCCGGATCCTGCATGGCCTCCTCATCCACCATGCGGATCTCCAAGGTGGCGGTTCGACCGAGGATCTCCTTGGCCTTGGCGGTGTCCTGCACCCCAGGCAGCTGCACGACGATGCGGTCCACGCCCTGCTGCTGGATCACCGGCTCGGCCACGCCGAGTTCGTTGACCCGGTTACGCAAGGTGGTTAGGTTCTGCTGCAGGGCGTCTTCCTGGGCCTTCTTGCGCGCGGCCTCGCGCAGGGTGAGGAGCATCAGACGTTCCTCGCCCTCATCGCGGGTGCGGATCTCCAACTCCGGGCTGGCCGCGGCGATGGCCTCCCGCGCCGCCTCGCGCCCGGCCTCGTCACGGAAACGCAGCACGACCTGCTCGCCTTTCCGGGCGATGCTGGTGTAACGGATCTTCTTTTCCCTGAGCAGGGTGCGAATCTCACCCTGATAACGCTCAGCGGCTCGACCGAGCGCGGACGGCATGTCCACCTGCATGAGGAAGTAGACGCCGCCGCGCAGGTCGAGGCCGAGATACATGGGCAAGGCGCCGATAGAGGAAAGCCAGGCCGGCGAGGCCGGCAGCAGGTTGAGCGCCACCGTATAACCCGACCCCAAGGCCTGCTGCAGTGCGTCGCGCGCCTTGAGCTGGGTGTCGGTATCCGCGAAGCGCGCCTTGACGCCGCGGGCATCGAGGCTGATGCCCTGGCTGGCGATGCCGGCCTGGCCAAGCGCCGCCTCCACCCGTTGCATCAGCGCGGCGTCGATCTTTTCGCTGGCGCGCTGCGGCGCGACCTGAACCGCGGGCACCTCGCCATAGAAGTTCGGCAGGGTGTACAGGATGCCGATCACCAGGGCGACGGCGATGACGACATATTTCCAGAGTGGATAGCGATTCATGGCTCAGCGCGGGAGTGACGGATGAGGAATGACGAAACTGGGGCGGCGACGGGTTTGGGCGCCCGTCACCGAGTCACATGTCACTCAAATCCCCTTGATCGTGCCCTTGGGCAGCACGGTGCCGATGGAGCCACGCTGGAATACGGTTTCTGTACCGCCGCCGATGTCCAGGGTGACGTATTGCTCGGTAATCTTCACGACGGTACCGAGCTGGCCGCTGGCGGTGACCACCTCGTCACCCTTCTGCAGGGCTTCCTGCATCTTGCGCAGTTCCTTGGCGCGTTTGACCTGGGGGCGGATGATCAGGAAATAGAACACCACGAAGATGACGATCAGCGGCAGGAAGCTGAGGAACGGATCGGGCTGCGCCGGATCGGCGGCGTAGGCGGGGGAAATCAACATCATGGACTCCTAGATAAACGGACGGATTCTAGCACGCCCCTATTGTCGGCACGATGACGATGTCCAGTGACCGCCGCGCAGCCCGATTGGATGGGCTTCACCACACGTTTTGGCATTGGGTGCCAGACTGAAGAAGTTACAAGCAGTTGCGCAGACAGCAAGCTCCCGAAGTCTGATGGACGAAGGGGGCTTGGTTTGCGGTGCCCTCGGTGGATTGAGGATCATAGAGTTTGCAAACTTGACACCGGCATGGGCTTTGGGCTCGGATGGAGCAGGATCGTTAGGCCGCGTGGAAAATCCGGGTTCAAATTGGTTTCGCCTGGGTACTTGAAGCTGTTGTCGATTTGCCTTGCCCACCCGGGGGGACGGGGGCATAATCGCCCCCCCTTTCATCGTTCTGTCATTGTTTTTGGGGGGAATGGGCCATGTCGGATTTGGCGCGCGCTTCTGTTCTCACGAAGACTAGCCCGGCCTTGCCGGTGGAGTGGTATTTCGATCCGAAAATCTACGCGATCGAGCAGAAGCTGCTGTTCGAGGAGGGGCCGGGCTATGTTGGGCACGAACTGATGGTGCCCGCGCTGGGCGACTACCATGTGCTCGACTGGCTGCATGGCGGTGGCAAGATGCTGGTGCGTAATGCGGCCGGTGTCGAGCTGATGTCCAACGTGTGCCGTCACCGCCAGGCCTTGATGCTGAAGGGGCGCGGTTCGGCGCAGAACATCGTCTGCCCTTTCCATCGCTGGACCTACGGTCTCGACGGCCAGCTCATGGGGGCGCCCCAGTTCCCCAACAACCCCTGCCTGCATCTGGGCAAAAAGACGCTGCAGGGCTGGAACGGCCTGCTGTTCGCGGGGAAACGCGATGTGGTGGCGGACCTGTCGAAGATGGCCGCCGCCCGGAACCTGGATTTCTCCGGCTACGTCTACGACAAAACGGTCATCACCGACTACGGGTTCAACTGGAAGACATTCATCGAGGTCTACCTCGAGGATTATCACGTGGTGCCCTACCACCCCGGTCTCGGCCAGTTCGTCGATTGTGACCAGCTGAAGTGGGAATACGGCGACTGGTGGTCAGTGCAGACCGTGGGCGTGAACCAAGCCTTGGCGAAGCCCGGCAGTGCCGTGTACAAGCGCTGGAGCGAGCAGGTGCTCAGATACCGCAACGGCCAGCCACCGGAGCACGGCGCCATCTGGCTCACCTACTACCCCAACATCATGGTGGAGTGGTACCCGCACACCCTGGTGGTGAGCACCATCGTGCCGACCGGGGTCGAGTCCTGCCTCAACGTGGTCGAGTATTACTATCCGGAGGACATCGCACTGTTCGAGCCGGAGTACAAGGAGGCCGAGCAGGCCGCCTATCGCGAGACGGCGGTGGAGGACGACGACATCTGTTATGGCATGCACAACGGGCGCAAGGCCCTCTATGAACAGGGCATCAGCCAGGAAGGCCCCTACCAGTCGCCCACCGAAGACGGCATGGTGCATTTCCACGAGTGGTACCGGCGCATTCTCGGGCCGCATCTGTGATCCGGTGAACCTGGACGGTTACGCCGCCATTCTGCCGGTGCCGTGCGCGGCCCTGGGCGTGTGGCTGGATGCGGACGGTGGGCTGGCGGGAATCGATTTTCTCCCTCCGGAAACACCCGTGCGTGCCGCGAACATCCCGGCGGTCCAGGCGTTACAGGTCGAACTTGCGGCCTATTACGCCAATCCGGCGCATCGTTTCCGCCTCGCATGCCTGCCACCCGGCACACTCTTCCGGCGCCGGGTGTGGGCCGCCATCGCGGCCATCCCGGCCGGCAGGACGCGCACCTACGGCGAGATCGCCCGCGACCTGGGCAGCGCCCCGCGCGCGGTGGGCCAGGCGGTGGGCGACAATCCGCTGCCGATCCTGATTCCATGCCACCGGGTGTTGGCGGCGAATGGCCTGGGTGGATTCATGCACGGTCGCGCGGGCTTTCCGCTCGCGGTCAAACGCTGGCTGCTGCGCCATGAAGGCCTCCCCGTCGCCTGACATCGACGCATTCTGCGACGCGCTCTGGCTGGAAGACGGCCTGGCCGCAAACAGCCTGGAGAGTTATCGCCGCGATCTCACCCAGTTCGCAGCCTGGCTGGATGGCCGTGGGACGCCGCTTGCCGAGGCGGGCAGCGCCGACATCCAGGGCTTTCTTGCTGATCGTGCATTGCGTCAGGGCGTCGCCGCGCGCAGCCTGGCGCGCCAGCTCACCGCCATCAAGCGGTATTACCGCTGGCTGGTGCGGCTAGGCCGGCGCAGTGATGACCCTGGCGCGCATGTCGAGCCGCCGCGACTGCCGCGCAGCCTGCCGCGCAGCCTGTCGGAGGCAGATGTGGAGGCATTGCTCGCGGCGCCGGATACCGAGTCGGCGCTCGGTCTGCGCGACCGGGCCATGCTGGAGATGCTCTATGCCTGCGGTTTCCGGGTCTCCGAGCTGGTTGGCCTGCCGCTGGCGGCGGTGAGCCTGGACATGGGCGTGGCGCGGGTGCTGGGCAAGGGCCACAAGGAACGGCTGGTGCCTTTCGGCGAGCTGGCCCTGGACTGGTTGCGGCGTTATCTTGCCGAAGCGCGGCCGGAATTGCTGGCCGGACGTGCCAGCGATGCGCTGTTCGTCACCGGCCGCAGCGAGGCGATGACGCGCCAGGCGTTCTGGTACCGCATCAAGCATCACGCCGCCGTCGCCGGTATCCAGGCGCATCTGTCACCGCATACCCTGCGGCATGCGTTCGCCACCCACCTCATCAACCACGGTGCCGATCTGCGCGTGGTGCAGATGCTGCTGGGGCATGCCGACATCACCACCACCCAGATCTACACCCACGTCGCCCGCGAACGGCTCAAAGCATTGCACGCCCGCCATCATCCGCGCGGATGAGCCATCGCATGTGTTAACAGGCGGTTGAAAAACGACTGCGGTGGGCCTCGGCTGTGTTGCGCGGTGTGGGCTCCGGCCGCGTAGCTTCATCGGCTGCGTTGATGTGAGCCTTCGCTGAAACGCGCTTCGCTCGTTTCCTCAGTCGCTGTGCTCCGTGCGCCTTGCATCGGGCCCTCCTCGCGACGTTTTTCAACAGCCTGCTAAAGTCGGCGGGGTCATGCCGTCGCGAGGGGGTGCGCTCATCCCCTTCGTCGGGCCGCGCAGGGTCAGAGCAGCAGCCGGCGCACGTCGGACAGCATCAGGCGCAGGTGGCTGGTGAATCGCGCGCCGTCGGCGCCATCGATGACGCGGTGGTCGTAGGACAGCGACATGGGCAGCATCAGGCGCGGCTCGAAGTTCTTCGCGGCCTTGTTCCACACCGGCTTCATGTCGGCGCGGGAGAGGCCGAGGATCGCGACCTCGGGGCAATTGATGATGGGCGTGAACTGGGTGCCGCCGATGCCGCCCAGGCTGGAGATGGTGAAGCAGCCGCCCTGCATTTCCTCTACTTTCAGCTTGCGCTCGCGGGCGCGGGCGGACAGTTCACCCAGCTCGCGGGCGATGTCCATGACATCCTTCTTGTTGACGTCGCGGATCACCGGCACCACCAGGCCGTCCGGGGTGTCGCAGGCGAAGCCGACATGGAAGTATTTCTTCAGGATCAGGGTTTCGTTGTCCGGCGCCAGCGAGGCGTTGAACTGCGGGTATTTGCGCAGGGCGTTGACCGCCGCCTTCATCATGAATGCGAGCAGGGTGAGCTTGACCCCCTGCTTGTTGGCCTCGTCCAGCATGGACTTGCGGAAGTCTTCCAGGTCGGTGATGTCGGCCTCGTCGAACTGGGTGACGTGCGGCGCGGTGACCCAGTTGCGGGCGAGGTTCGCCCCGGACAGCTTCTTGATGCGCGACAGCGGTTGCGACTCGACTTCGCCGAACTGGGTGAAGTCGATGACCGGCGCCGGCAGGATGCCAAGGCCGGTGCTGCGAGTCATGGCCTCGCCGCGCGGTTTGGCGAGCTCACCCTTGACCCAGGCCTGCACGTCTTCCCGGGTGATTCGGCCACGTGGACCGCTGCCCTGGATGCGGCTCAGATCGGCACCCAGTTCGCGGGCGAAACGGCGCACCGAGGGGCTGGCGTGGGCGAGCTTGCCGGCCTCGAAGTGCGGATGGGCGGCCACCGGGGCGGGTTTGCCCTTGGGGGCGATCGGCGCCGGCACCTCGGGGGTGGGGCGCGAGGGCGGCGGCACCTCGGCGGCAGCGGCGGCTGCGGGTGGCGTGAATGCGGTGACCACCGGGGCAGCCGTGGATGGGGACGACAGGGACGGCGCGGCCGCCCCGGCGCCGGTCTCCAGGATCAGGATGAGCGAGCCTTCCGAGACCTTGTCGCCCACCTTGAGCTTGAGTTCCTTCACCGTGCCGGCACAGGGGGCGGGGATGTCCATGGCCGCCTTGTCGGACTCGACGGTGATCAGGCCGTCGTCGGCCTTCACCGTGTCGCCGGGATTGACCATGATCTCGATGACCTCGACGTCCTTGAAATTGCCGATGTCGGGGACGAGGATTTCCTTGGTGCTCATGCACGTCTCCTCAAACGGTCAGCGGGTTGGGACGTTCGGCGTCGATGCCGTACTTCTGGATCGCCTCGGCGGCCTTGGCGGTCGGCAGGACCCCGTCGTCGGCCAGGGCCTTGAGCGCGGCCAGCACCACATAGTGGCGGTCGACCTCGAAGAATCGGCGCAGGGCCTCGCGCGAGTCGGAGCGGCCGAAGCCGTCGGTGCCTAGGGTGACATAGCGGCGCTTCACGTAGGGGCGGATCTGGTCGGGGAAGGCGCGGATGTAGTCGGTGGCGGCGATGATCGGGCCTTCGCTGGGGGCCAGGCACTGTTCGACGTAACTGGTCCTTTGCGGCTGATCCGGATGCAGCATGTTCCAGCGCTCCACGTCCTGGGCCTCGCGGCGCAGTTCGTTGAAGCTGGTGGCACTCCAGACGTCGGCGGCCACGCCCCAATCGGATTCGAGCAGTTCGGCGGCGGCGATGACCTCGCGCAGGATGGTGCCCGAGCCCATGAGCTGCACGCGCGGTTTCTTGCCCTTACCTTTGGCCTTACCGGCTTCGGAGAGGCGATACAGGCCCTTCAGGATGCCCGCCTCGGCCCCCTTGGGCATGGCCGGGTGGCGGTAGTTCTCGTTCATCACCGTGATGTAGTAGAACACGTCCTGCTGCTCGGCGAACATGCGGCGCATGCCATCCTGGATGATGACCGCCAGCTCGTAGTGGAACGTGGGGTCGTAGCTGATGCAGTTCGGGATCATGGCCGCCTGCAGGTGGCTGTGGCCGTCCTCGTGCTGGAGGCCCTCGCCGTTGAGCGTGGTGCGCCCCGCCGTGCCGCCGAGCAGGAAGCCGCGCGCGCGGCTGTCACCGGCCGCCCAGGCCAGGTCGCCGATGCGCTGGAACCCGAACATCGAGTAATAGATGTAGAACGGCACCATCTGCACGCCGTTGGTGCTGTATGAGGTGGCGGCGGCGAGCCAGGAGGAGAATGCGCCGGCCTCGTTGATGCCTTCTTCCAGGATCTGGCCACCCTTGTCCTCGCGGTAGTACATCACCTGGTCGTGGTCCACCGGCTCGTAGAGCTGGCCGGAGGAAGAGTAGATGCCCACCTGGCGGAACAGGCCCTCCATGCCGAAGGTGCGCGCCTCGTCCGGGATGATGGGCACGACGTGGCGGCCAATGGCCTTGTCCTTGAGCAGGCTGGTGAGTAGCCGCACGAAGGCCATGGTGGTGGAGATCTCGCGCTCGCCGGTGGTTTCCAGAAGGTTTTGAAAACTGGACAACACCGGTACCGGCAGCGGCTCGGCCCGGATACGGCGGCTGGGCACGTAGCCGCCGAGCGCGGCACGCCGCTCGCGCAGGTATTTCATCTCCGGGCTGTCTTCGGCCGGGCGGTAGAAAGGCAGCTTCTCCAGGTCGGCATCGGCGACAGGGATGCTGAACCGGTCGCGGAAGGCCTTGAGCGACGCCAGGTCCATCTTCTTCTGCTGGTGGGTCGGATTCTGCGCCTCGCCGGCCGCCCCCATGCCGTAACCCTTGACCGTCTTGGCCAGGATCACGGTGGGCTGTCCCTCGTGCTTCACCGCCGCGGCATAGGCCGCATAGACCTTGTGCGGGTCGTGGCCGCCGCGATTGAGCCGCCAGATGTCCTCGTCGGACATCGCGGCCACCATCTCCTTCAGTTCCGGATACTTGCCGAAGAAGTGCTCGCGGGTGTAGGCGCCGCCCTTGGCCTTGAAGTTCTGGTATTCGCCGTCGACGCATTCTTCCATGCGCTTCTTGAGCAGGCCGTTCGAGTCCATGGCCAGGAGCGGGTCCCAGTAGGAACCCCAGATCACCTTCAGCACGTTCCAGCCCGCGCCCCGGAATGCGGCCTCCAGTTCCTGGATGATCTTGCCGTTGCCGCGCACCGGGCCGTCCAGGCGCTGCAGGTTGCAGTTCACCACGAAGATCAGGTTGTCGAGCTTTTCGCGTGAGGCCAGGGTGATGGCCCCCAGGGTCTCCGGTTCGTCGGTCTCGCCGTCGCCCAGGAAGGCCCACACCTTGCGATCGCTGGTGTCGGCGATACCGCGGTCGTGCAGGTATTTGAGGAAGCGGGCCTGGTAGATGGCCTGGATCGGTCCGAGCCCCATCGACACGGTGGGGAACTGCCAGAACTCCGGCATCAGCCAGGGGTGGGGGTAGGACGACAGGCCGTTGCCGCCGGTTTCCTGGCGGAAGTTTTCCAGCTGCGCCTCGCTGATGCGGCCCTCGACGAATGCGCGGGCATAGATGCCGGGCGCGGAATGGCCCTGGAAATAGACCAGGTCGCCACCGCCCCGGTGTTCCGGGCCACGGAAGAAATGGTTGAAACCGACCTCGTACAGGGTGGCGGCCGACTGGTAACTGGCGATGTGGCCACCCACGCCAGGCGCTTTTTCATTGGCGCGCATGACGCAGGCCACCGCGTTCCAGCGGATCAGGTTCTTGATCTTGCGTTCCAGCGCCACGTCACCCGCATGGCGCTCCTGAAGATGCACCGGGATGGTGTTGAGGTAGGCGGTGGTGGCGTTGTAGGGCAGATAGGCCCCCGAGCGGCGGGCGCTGTCGATCAGCTGTTCGAGCAGGAAATGGGCGCGCTCCGGGCCTTCTTCCTGGATGACGGCGGCAAGTGCGTCGAGCCACTCGCGGGTCTCCTGTGGGTCGAGGTCGGGGCTGGCGGCGGAAAGAGGCGGCATGGAAGGGCTCCGGGAAGGGCGGCCGGGCGGCGCCGCGGGCGGTTCAAGTGTCGTGTCGAGACGCGACCCGGGATGGACGATCGGAAATCGTGGAAAATCACGACGAAAAGACCGGCGAATTATCGATTCGGCCGGGCGTCGAGTCAATTTGTGGCTGGCGTAACCGCTGCGCCGTGCCGCTTTTGTCAAGGAGTTGCCATGCCCAAACGCCAACCGCAATCCGAATGCGAGTGCATTCGGCTTCCCCGCATGCTGGAACGTGAGGCGGTCCTCGCGCTGCCTCCGGGCGGGCATCGGCTGGTACTGCTTCCGGCCGGTGCGGGCTGGCATGACGCGCCGGGGTACGCTCGGGTCGAGGCCGTGTTGCGGCGCCAGGGCAAGGATGCGGCGAGTCTGGGCAAGACGCCCTTGCGTCTCGATACGGAAGAGGCGGGTCTGGAGGTGTGGCTGAGGCTGGATCCGGATGCATCCGCCTTCGAGCGGCACCAGCGCCTGCGCCAGGCATTGAAGCCGCTGTTGGACGAGCATCCGGCGACGTTGGCCATCGCCTTGTTTGGGCCGACCGGCTTTCGTGCCCGGGCAGCGGCGGATGCGGCCTATGTCGCGTTGCACAATGCGATCCTGTTGCCCGCCTGGAAGAGCGAGAAACCGCCGCGCGTGCTTGAAACCCTGTCGATCGAGGGGCATGTCAGCCCGGATGGGCAGGCGTGGGCGCGGGCCTGGGCTGAGGGCAACGCGCTGGCCCGCTGCCTCACCCGCCTGCCGCCCGACCGGCTGCGTCCGGCCAGCTATCGCAGCCTGTTGCGTGCATTGGCGGAGCGCGAGGGCTGGACGATCGAGGAATACGACAGCAAGCGCTTGCGCAAGCTCATGGCCGGCGCATTCCTCGCCGTGGCGCGCGGCAGCGGCCATGAGGATGCCGCCATCGTGCGCCTGGGGTACGGGTACGCCCCGCGGAACAAGGCCAAGGACAAAGGCAAGACTCTGGCCCTGGTCGGCAAGGGGATCTGTTTCGATACCGGCGGCCACAACCTCAAGCCAGCGCGTTACATGCACAACATGCACGACGACATGAATGGTTCGGCGGTGGCGCTGGGCATCCTGCTTGCGGTGAGCCGGCTGCGTCTGGCCCAGCGGCTCGATGTCTGGCTGGCGATCGCCGAGAACCATCTGTCACCCCTGGCCTATACCCAGAACGAGGTGGTCACCGCACTCGACGGCACCCGCATCGAAGTGGTCCACACCGACGCCGAGGGCCGCATGGTGCTGGCCGACACACTGGCCTTGGCGGCACGCGAAAAGCCGGCGGCGATCGTCGATTTCGCCACCCTGACCGGCAGCATGACGGTGGCCCTAGGCGAGCGCATGAGCGGCGTGTTCGCCAACCGCGCGACCTTGGCCGCGCGCGCCGTGGCAGCGGGCGAGGCTTGCGGCGAGCGGGTGGTGGTCTTCCCCATGCCGGCGGACTACGATGATGCGCTCGAGTCGACCGTGGCCGACGTCAAGCAATGCATCCTCGAGGGCGAGGCCGACCATATCCTGGCGGCGCGCTTCCTGTCGCGCTTCGTGAAGGACATCCCCTGGCTGCATGTCGACCTGTCCGCCAGCCGCTGCAAGGGTGGCCTGGGCGCGGCGGGCGACGAGCTGACCGGCTTCGGGGTGGGCTTGGGGCTAGAGTTGCTGCGGGATGGGCCGGCGTGAACCGTCGCCCGTAGAGTCCGACTCCTGTCAGGCGGTTGAACCCAGATTGTCCATTCGACGGCCCTTTGGACCTACGCGCGCGCTGGTGGGACGGATCGCGGCCCTTTCGGACGCTTGCTCGTCGGCCATAGGCTCGGCGATGGCGTCCTCCAAACCGCCCGAACGGCCTCGCGCTCCGCCTCGCCATCCTCTCGCGTCCTACAATCTGGGTTGAAAAACTTGAGGGTAGTCGAAGCATCTGGGCTACGGGATGCAGTCGCTGTGTAGCGAATGCGCAACGCCATAAGAAATGTTTATCATATTAGAATAGTATAATATTGTTGATCACTAATTTAATGGGTAGGATGAAATCACATGGCGCGCAGTGGCAAGCCGTTCCAGCCGCCGCTCGTGCCACCCTCTGTTCAATTTTTCGGGAGTCGATCATGAAGCGTAATCTTGTAGCCCTCACCCTTTCCGGTCTTGTCGGCATGCTCTCCATCACCGCGCACGCCGCGGAAGGAAAGAGACTCAGCAGTGAGGAGCGCGCCCTCATGCTGGCCGCGCAGAACTGCGACGGCAAGCCGGACGCACCCTACATGTCGGCCAAGGTCCGGCGCGACCTGCAGATGCTGGTGAGCGTCGAAGCCGGCTGGAGCCCGGAGGTGGTGCGCGCCATCCGTATGCGTTGAGCATAAATCGGATTTATCGATTGACTGCGGCGGCCTATGGCCGCCGCAGTCGCTTATCCGGCGTGTCCCTGCACGCTGCATGCAGCGTTGTTTCTCCATTCGACAACGTTGTACCCTTGCCGGCCGTTCAACTGCATACGCGGCTGACCCGCGCCCTCATCGCATAGGATCGCCATGAAACACGTCGAAACCCGTCTCGAACTCTGGCTGTTCGCCAGCCGATGGCTGCTGGTGCCGTTCTACGTCGGCCTGGTGCTGGCCCTGGCCCTGTTGCTGGTTAAGTTCGTCAAAGAATTCATCCACTTCGTGCCCCTGGTGTTCACCGCCGAGGGCGGCGACATCATCATCGGTGTGCTCACCCTGGTCGACGTGGTGATGGTGGCCAACCTGCTCATCATCATCGTGTTCGCCGGCTACGAGAATTTCGTCTCCCGCTTCGACGCCGAAAGCCATGAGGATTGGCCGGGCTGGATGGGCCACGTCGGTTTCGCCGAGCTGAAGATGAAGCTGATCGGCTCCATCGTCGCCATCTCCGGCATCGAGCTGCTCAAGGCCTTCATGCACGTGGAGAACCTGACCAACGAGCAGCTGGCCTGGATGGTGGGCATCCACATGACCTTCGTGGTGTCCGGGGTGCTGTTCGCGGTGATGGACCGCATCAGCGCCGGAAAGCCGGACCACTCGAACTGACCCCCAGGGTGGGACGAAGCCGGAATGCGGCTTGCCCAATAAAAAACCCGGCCTGTTGCCAGGCCGGGTTTCGATGAAGCACACGGCCGGTGGACCGGGTTCAGCGCCTTCAGTGCGCCTGGGCCGTGCCGGCGCCACGCGGGAAGCGGATGTCCTCGACCATATGCTGGATGTGGTCGGGGCAGGGGGCGGTGAACTTCGCCACCACCAGGGCGACGGCCACGTTGATCAGGGCGCCCACCACGCCGATGCCTTCCGGCGAGATGCCGAGGAACCAGTTGGCCGCCTCGTTCTTGGCCATGGGCTCGATGAAGATGCCCTTGAAGTAGACGATGTAGCCCATGGTGAACAACAGGCCGGAGAGCATGCCGGCGATCGCGCCTTCCTTGTTCATGCGCTTGTAGAAGATGCCCATGACAATGGTGGGGAACAGCGATGCGCAGGCCAGCCCGAACGCGAAGGCCACCACTTCGGCGACGAATCCGGGCGGGTTGTAGCCCAGGTAACCGGCGATCGCCACCGCCACCGCAGCCGCGATGCGGCCCGCCATCAGCTCGCCCTTCTCGCTGATATTGCGCGCGAATACGCCCTTGAGCAGGTCATGCGAGATGGCTGCCGAGATCACCAGCAACAGGCCGGCGGCGGTGGACAGCGCGGCGGCGATGCCACCCGCCGCAACCAGGGCGACCACCCAGTTGGGCAGGCCGGCGATTTCCGGATTGGCCAGCACCATGATGTCGCGGTCGACGGTGCCGGCGAAATTACCGTCCTTGCCCTTGGAGCCGAGCTCGTTGCCCTTCCAGCCGGCGGCCTCGGCCCGAGCGAGGAATTCGGCATCCTTGCTCTTTTCGTTGTAATACTGGATGCGACCGTCGCCGTTCTTGTCCTCCCACAGGATGAGGCCGGTCTTCTCCCAGCGCTTCATCCACTCGGGGCGATCCTCGCCCTTGAGGCTGGCCTCGGGCGCGAACACGTCGCCACCGCTCGCCACCGCGCTGTTCACCGTGGTGTGCAGGTTGTAGCGGGCCATGGCGCCGACCGCAGGGGCCGTGGTGTACAGGATGGCGATGAACACCAGCGCCCAGCCGGCCGATACACGCGCGTCATGCACGCGCGGCACGGTGAAGAAGCGCACGATCACGTGCGGCAGGCCGGCGGTTCCGGCCATCAGCGCCAGGGTGATGGCGAACACGTCGATCATGCTCTTGTCGCCCGAGGTGTAGGCGGAAAAGCCGAGATCGGTCACCACCTGGTCGAGCTTGGCCAGAAAGGGCATGCCCTCGATGCTGGTGCCCAGGCCAATCTGGGGCAGCGGGTTGCCGGCGATCTGCAGGGAGATGAACACCGCCGGGATGGTGTAGGCGAAGATCAGCACCACGTACTGCGCCACCTGGGTGTAGGTGATGCCCTTCATGCCACCCAGCACCGCATAGAAGAACACGATGCCCATGCCGACGAAGAGGCCGGTGACGATGTCCACCTCGAGGAAGCGGGAGAACACAATGCCCACACCCCGCATCTGGCCGGCGACATAGACAAAGGAGATGAAGATCAGGCACACCACGGCGACGATGCGCGCGGCATCCGAGTAATAGCGGTCGCCGATGAACTCCGGCACGGTGAACTTGCCGAACTTGCGCAGGTATGGGGCGAGCAGCACCGCCAAGAGGACGTAGCCGCCGGTCCAGCCCATGAGGTACACCGAACCGCCGTAGCCGAGAAAGGCAATGAGGCCGGCCATGGAGATGAAGGAGGCGGCACTCATCCAGTCGGCCGCGGTGGCCATGCCGTTGACTACCGGGTGGACACCGCCGCCGGCGACGTAGAATTCCTTGGTGCTGGCGGCGCGCGCCCAGATGGCGACGCCGATGTAGAGGGCGAACGAAAGGCCCACCACGATGAAGGTCAGGGTCTTGAGATCCATGTCGATTCCTGTGTGTTGGGGGGGGCGGATCAGTCTTCGTGGACGTCGTGCTCGCGGTCGATCTTGTCCATGCGCCGGGCATACCAGAAGATCAGCGCCACGAACACAAAGATCGAACCTTGCTGGGCAAACCAGAAGCCGAGCGGATAACCGCCCAGCGAGATGCCGTCGAGCGCATCGCGGAACAGGATTCCGGCGCCGAAGGACACCGTGAACCAGATGGCCAGGATGGTGAACAACAGGCTAAGCGTGGCCTTCCAGTAGGCCTTGGGGTCGAACGAGTCAGGCTTGGACATGCGGGTTGTCTCCAGTTGGAACGAAGTGGAATTCGAGAACCACGCGAGGCCGCCAAAAAGATCCCTTAACAGGCTGTTGAAAAAACTACTGCGGTGGGCCATCTGCTGTGTTGCGCGGCGTTGGCTTCGGCCGCGCAGCTTGACATCGGCTGCGCCGATGTCTGCCTTCGCCAAACGAAGTTTCAGCGCAAGCTAAAACTTCGTTTGCGCCCCGTGCGCCTTGCATCGGGCCATCCTCGCGACGTTTTTCAACAGTCTGTTAACCACCTCACGCGGCGGCGAGTTTACAGGAATATTTCAGCACGCCAAGATACCCCCGCCACCCCGGCGCACGCGGTGAGCGCAACGACCTTGCCGGACGGCGCGCGCGCGGCCGATAATGGTTCGCCCGATCTCCCCGGCAAGGCCCCGCCCATGGAAAACCAGACCTCCACGCCCATCGAACAGAACATCGTCCCCGAGTTCGAGCTGCCCGGTACCGGCGGCATCGTCTTTCGCCCGGCCGACTATCGCGGTCGGCGTGTGGTGCTCTATTTCTACCCCAAGGACAACACCCCCGGCTGCACCACCGAAGGGCTCGACTTCGCTGCCCGGCACGACCGTTTCCGCGCTCTCGATTGCGAACTGTTCGGCATCTCGCGTGACGGGATTCGCTCGCACGAGGGCTTCAAGGCCAAGCTCGGTCTGCCCTTCGAACTGCTCTCGGACGAGGACGAAACGGCATGCACCCTGTTCGGCGTCATCAAACTGAAAAGCATGTACGGCAAGAAGGTCCGTGGCATCGAGCGCAGCACCTTCGTGCTCGACCGAGACGGACGCGTGATCCGGTCATGGCGGGGCGTGAAGGTGCCCAACCATGCCGACGAGGTCCTCGAATACATCGCCAGCCTGTAAACCCAGCCCGCCCAGGAGCCCCCATGCCACGCAAGGCCAAGCCGCAGACCAAGCTGTTCGTGCTCGACACCAACGTGCTGTTGCACGACCCCACCTGCCTGTTCCGCTTCCAGGAACACGACCTGTACATCCCCATGGCCACCCTGGAGGAACTCGATCACAACAAGAAGGGGGTCTCGGAGGTGGCCCGCAACGCTCGCCAGGCCAGCCGCTTCCTCGACGAGGTGGTGCGCGACGGCGTCGCCGACATCCAGGCCGGCATCGAACTGGCGCCGCACAGCCACGGCGCCGCCAGCGGCCGGCTGCATCTCCAGACCGAACTGATCGAGAGCGACATTGCCGCCATGCTGCCGGCCAGCAAGGTGGACAACCAGCTGCTCGGCGTCGTCTATCACCTCAAGAAGGCGCAGCCCAAGCGCCCCGTCATCCTGGTGTCCAAGGACATCAACATGCGGATCAAGGCGCGCGCGCTCGGCATTCCGGCGGAAGACTATTTCAACGACAAGGTGTTGGAAGACACCGACCTGCTCTACAGCGGCGTGCGCGAATTGCCGGCGGATTTCTGGGATACCCATGGCAAGGGCATGGAGTCCTGGAAGGACGCAAGCCACGTCGGTTACCGCGTCCACGGCCCGTTGTGCGCCTCGTTGCATGTCAACGAATTCGTCTATCAGGAGCCCGGCCGGGGCGGCAAGCCCTTCTATGCCGTGGTGCGTGAGATCGCGGGCAACACAGCCACCCTGCACACCATTACCGATTACAGCCACCAGAAAAACAATGTATGGGGCATTACCGCGCGCAATCGCGAGCAGAATTTTGCCCTCAACATGCTGATGGACCCCAACATCGACTTCGTCACCCTGCTCGGCCAGGCCGGCACCGGCAAGACCCTGCTCACCCTCGCCGCCGGGCTCAACCAGACCCTGGAGAAGAAGCTGTACAGCGAGATCATCGTCACCCGCGTCACCGTGCCGGTGGGCGAGGATATCGGCTTCTTGCCCGGCAGCGAGGAAGAAAAGATGACCCCCTGGATGGGGGCGCTGGAAGACAACCTCGACGTGCTCAACATGAATGACCAGGAGGCCGGTGAATGGGGGCGTGCCGCCACGCACGACCTGATCCGCTCGCGCATCAAAGTGAAGTCGCTCAATTTCATGCGCGGCCGTACATTCCTCAACAAGTTCGTGATCATCGACGAAGCGCAGAACCTCACCCCGAAACAAATGAAGACTTTGATTACCCGCGCCGGTCCCGGCACCAAGGTGGTCTGCCTGGGCAACATCGCCCAGATCGACACCCCCTACCTCACTGAAGGCAGCTCGGGCCTCACCTACGTGGTCGACCGTTTCAAGGGCTGGCCCCACTCCGGCCACGTCACCCTGGCGCGCGGCGAACGCTCGCGGCTTGCCGATCACGCCGCCGAGATCCTCTGACACCGCCATGCGCGCCATTCACCGGCGCGCGAGCACGGTATTTCAATTACGGTTTTCAAATGCAATGATTTATCCTGAAAACCTCGGCTGAACCACGGAATCACATAGAACACGTATAAAAACATGGGGTTGCCAAAGATGCTTACCCACGGAGTGAACGCCATTCGCCGGTAAAAAACCTGAATTTCGGGGGGCTGTGGCAAGGCATTCAGGGCCATTGAAAACCATTGGCCCCGATTCTGTTTTCGAGAACATCAA
>Ga0209207_1000510_pt1 | contig 23467 bp, 19 predicted proteins | sample SaghotsprinmetaG_FD_184140 | JGI IMG/M metagenome (GOLD analysis project Ga0209207, IMG submission 184140) | Hot spring microbial communities from South Africa to study Microbial Dark Matter (Phase II) - Sagole hot spring metaG (SPAdes) (version 3) | ecosystem: Environmental > Aquatic > Thermal...
CTGGCGATCTCTGTAGAGCAAAAGCATCGCCAGCAAGCTGGCTCCTACGGGTTATGTGGCGGGCCTAGATACCCATACAGAGGTATTTGATCTCCAGATATTCATCCAAGCCATATTTCGAACCTTCACGGCCCAGGCCGGAGGATTTCATACCGCCAAAGGGCGCCACCTCGGTGGAGATCACCCCGGTGTTGATGCCGACCATTCCGTATTCCAGGGCCTCGGCTACGCGGAATACCCGACCCAGGTCGCGGGCGTAGAAATACGCGGCCAGGCCGAATTCAGTGTCGTTGGCCTGGCGGATCACCTCGGCCTCGTCCTTGAAGCGGAACAGCGGCGCCAGCGGGCCGAAGGTTTCCTCGCGGGCCACGGCCATCTCCGCGGTGACGCCGCTGACGATGGTCGGCTGGAAGAAGTTGCCGCCCAGGCTGTTGCCACCGGCCAGCAGGGTTGCGCCTTTTTCCAGGGCGTCATGCAGATGGCGCTGCACTTTGGCCACCGCCTCGGCATTGATCAGCGGGCCGGTGGTGATGCCATCAACCATGCCGTTGCCGACCTTGAGCTTGGCCACCGCCGCCTGCAGTCTTTCGGCGAAGGCGTCATACACGCCGTCCTGCACATACAGGCGGTTGGCGCAGACGCAGGTCTGCCCGGCGTTGCGGTATTTGGAGATGATCGCCCCTTCCACCGCCGCATCCAGATCGGCGTCGTCAAAGACGATAAAGGGCGCGTTACCGCCCAGTTCCAGGGACAGTTTCTTCAGGCTCGGTGCGCACTGCTGCATCAGTTTGATGCCCACGCCCGTGGAGCCGGTAAAGCTCAGCTTGCGCACGATGGGGTTGTCGCACAGCTCGCCGCCCACTTCGCGGCTGGCGTCCACGTCCGCCGGAATCACGCTGAGCAGCCCCGCCGGAATACCCGCACGCTCGGCCAGATGCGCCAGCGCCAGGGCCGAGAACGGCGTTTGCGGCGCCGGCTTGAGCACCATGGCGCAGCCCACGGCCAAGGCCGGGCCGGCCTTGCGGGTGATCATGGCGCTGGGGAAGTTCCACGGGGTGATGGCGGCGGTGACGCCCACCGGTTCCTTCTGCACCAGAATGCGCTTGTCACCCGCGTGGGCCGGAATCACATCGCCATAGGCGCGCTTGGCTTCTTCGGCGAACCACTCGATAAAGGAAGCGGCATAGGCGATTTCGCCACGGGCTTCGGCCAGGGGCTTGCCCTGCTCGGCGGTCATGATCCGCGCCAGGTCTTCCTGGTTGGCCATGATCAGGCTGAACCACTGGCGCAGGCGATTCGCCCGCTCCTTGGCGGTCAGGGCGCGCCAGGCTGGCTGGGCGGCCTGAGCTGCCTCGATGGCGCGGCGGGTTTCCGCACGGCCCATATTCGGCACGCTGCCGATCAGCTCGTCGGTGGCCGGGTTGCGGATCTCGGTGCGCGCGCCGCTGTCGGCCTCGCACCACTGGCCGTTCACATAGGCCTGCTGACGCAGCAGGCTGGGATCATTCAATTGCAGGCTCATGGGGCTCTCTTGTTCTGGATGGTTCAGGACGGCTGCTGGGTGCGCATCTTCTCGCTACGACCACGCAGCCACTCCAGGGTCAGCAGCAGAAGGATGGAGAAACCGATCAGCAGGGTCGCCGCCGCGGCGATGGTCGGCGACAGGTTTTCGCGGATGCCGCTGAACATCTGCCGGGGCAAGGTGGTCTGCTCGGGGCCGGCGAGGAACAGGGTGACCACCACTTCATCGAAGGAGGTGGCGAAGGCGAACAGCGCACCGCTGATCACCCCCGGCGCGATCAGCGGCAGGGTCACCCGGCGGAAGGTGGTCAGCGGCGAGGCGCCCAGGCTGGCGGCGGCGCGCACCAGGTTATGGTTGAAGCCCTGCAGGGTCGCGGACACGGTGATGATCACGAAGGGCACGCCGAGCACCGCATGCACCAGGATCAGCGACAGGTAGCTGTTGCCCAGGCCCAGGGGGGCGAAGAACAGGTAGCTGGCCACGCCGACGATGACCACCGGCACCACCATGGGCGAGATCAGCAGGCTCATCACCAGGGCCTTGCCACGGAACTCGCCACGGGTCAGGCCGATGGCCGCCAGGGTGCCGAAAACCATGGCCAGGGCGGTGGCGGCCGGGGCGATGATCAGGCTGTTCTTCAGCGAGCGCATCCAGTCGGCGGACATAAAGAAGTCTTCATACCAGCGCAGGGAGAAGCCCTGCAGCGGGTAGACCAGAAAGCTGCCGGAGTTGAACGACAGCGGAATGATCACCAGCACCGGCAGGATCAGAAACAGCAGCACCAGCGCGCAGAGGGTGCGCAGGCTGTAGTGCCAGATACGTTCGATGGGCGACATATAGGGGCTGAGCATGACTGTGACTCCATTTGGCTTTAGCTCCCCTCTCCCACTTGTGGGAGAGGGGTTGGGGGAGAGGGCTTGGTGAATAGCCACCCTCTCCCGCCCTTCGGGCACCCTCGGCTTTGGCATCCTGCGTCGCCCTACCTCCTGCATCCATGCAGTCGTCTCCCGCGGGAGAGGGGTGCAAATTGGCCTGCTGCGCAGGCTGTTTTATCCCAACCTCAGCTTGCTGGCGCCGACCAGCCAGCTGTACACCACATAGAGCACCAGGGTGGCGGCCAGCAGCAGGCCGCCGAGGGCGGTGGCCATGCCCCAGTTGATCGAGCTGTTGGTGTAGAAGGCAACGAAGTAGCTGATCATCTGATCGTTGGGGCTGCCGAGCAGCGCCGGGGTGATGTAGTAGCCAATCGACAGGATAAACACCAGCAGGCAGCCGGCCCCGACCCCGGCCAGGGTCTGCGGGAAGTACACCCGCCAGAAGCTGGCGAAGGGGTGGCAACCGAGCGACACAGCGGCGCGCATATAGGTCGGCGAGATGCCCTTCATCACGCTGTAGATGGGCAGGATCATAAAGGGCAGCATGATATGGACCATGGCGATATAGACGCCGCTGCGGTTGAACACCAGCTGCATGGGCTCATCGATGATGCCCACGGACATCAGCGCGCTGTTGATCAGGCCACCGGACTGCAGCAACACGATCCAGGCCGCCACCCGCACCAGGATCGAGGTCCAGAACGGCAGCAGCACCAGAATCATCAGCAGGTTGCTCTGCCGGGTCGGCAGATTGGCCAGCAGGTAGGCCAGCGGGTAGGCCAGCACCAGGCAGATGGCGGTGATCACCAGGCTCATCCAGAAGGTGCGGGCGAAGATATCCAGGTAGATGGCCTGATCCGGGGTGGCGCGGGCCAGCTCGCCGAGATCGTCGATGCGATGATCCAGCGCCGCCAGCAGGTAATAGGGGGTGATGCTGCTGGTGTTGCGGCGGATCACCTGCCAGTAGGCCGGGTCGCCCCAGCGCTCGTCCACCTGCTCCAGCGCGGCTTTGTAGGCCTCCGGCTCAGTGGCGAATGGCAGCTTGCGTGCAGTGCTGTTGATCAGGCTGCGGTAGCCGGCCTGCTCCATGTTCAGGCGCTTGGACAGGTCGCCCAGCACCCGCTGCTGGCGGGCCTCGACAATATCCATGGCCATGGCGCGATAGACCGCCTCATCGGGCAGGCCGCGACCGTCCCAGGCCTCGATGGCCGCCACGGTCTGCGGCAGGCTGCTGACCACCTCGGGGTTGTCCACGCTGCGCCACAACAGCGCCACGATGGGCACGATAAAGGTCAACAGGAGAAATACCACCAGCGGCAGGATCAGTGCCTTGGACTTGAGGCGATTGACACGCTCGGCGCGGGCCAGCTTCTGCTTGAGGCTGGGGCCGGGCAACGCGTTATCGGTGGCGGACAGGACACTGGCCATGAACAACTCCGCAGGCAGATGCCGCTTGAGGCGGCTTGGAATTAGGTCGCGCTGTCCGTACCGACACGGAAACCGGACAACGCGATGGGTAAAGCAGGCTGCAGCGGGTGGGCTGCAGCCAGGTCTTAGCGAGCGGCCCAGGCGTTAAAGCGCTGTTCCAGCTGCTCGCCGTAGTCGGCCCAGAACACCACGTCGATGGCCACCTGGTCCTTGATGTTTTCCGGGGTGGTGGGCATCACGTTGAGGCGCTCGGGGGCCAGCAGGTCGATGGCCTGCTTGCGTGCCGGGCCATAGGCGATGTTCTCGGCGAACACCTTCTGCGGCTCGGGCTGCACGGAGAAGGCGATAAACTGCTTGGCCAGGTCCTGGTTCTTCGCCCCGGTGGGGATGGCCCAGGAGTCGAAGTCATAGATACCGCCGTTCCACACCACCTGCAGGTTGCTCTCGGCCTGTACCGCCGCGATGCGACCGTTGTAGGCCGAGCTCATCACCACGTCACCGGAGGCCAGGTACTGCGGCGGCTGGGCGCCGGCCTCCCACCACTGGATATGCGGCTTGAGCTCATCGAGCTTGCGGAAGGCGCGATCCACGCCGTCACGGGTAGCCAGCACTTCGTAGACCTCGTTGGGTGCCACGCCGTCGGCCATCAGGGCGAACTCCAGGGTGTACTTGGCGCCCTTGCGCAGGCCGCGCTTGCCGGGGAACTTCTGCACGTCCCAGAAATCGGCCCAGCCGCTGGGGGCGCTGCTCAGCTTGTCGGCGTTGTAGGCCAGCACCGTGGACCAGACGAAGAAGCCGACGCCGCAGGGCTGGATGGCGCCGTCGATAAACTCGGCGGGGTCGCCGAACATGGCCGGGTCGAGCGGCTCGAACAGGCCCTCGTCGCAGCCACGGGCAAGCTCCGGGGACTCCACTTCCACCAGGTTCCAGCTGACGCTGTTGGTGTCGACCATGGCCTTGATGCGGGCCATTTCGCCGTTGTATTCGCCGGCCAGGATCTTGTTGCCGGTGGCCTGTTCGAAGGGGCTGTAGAAGGCCTTGACCTGCGCTTCCTTGCTGGCGCCGCCGAAGGAAATGGCGGTGAGGTCCACCGCCAGCGCCGGCATTGCACAGGCCACACCGGCGGCCAGGGCCGCGAGCTTCAGGGATTTCATCATTGTTGTAATCTCCTCTGTGTCACTTCTTGGGTCAGTTGTTGTCACTCAGTCCGGCTGTAGCGGATCCAGGGCGCGGGCATGTTCGACATGCCAGCCCAGCGGCACCAGGTCACCCACGCCAAGGGCGGGGTCCAGTTCGGCCACGGGCTGCTTGATATAGAAATCTTCCTTGCCGCAGACCTCCATGCGGATACGCACGTGGTCGCCCAGGTAGATAAATTCGGCCACCCGCCCGGAGAAGCGATTGCGGCAGTTTTCGCTGTGGCCATTGAGGCGCACGCGCTCGGGACGGATCGACAGGGTCACCGGCTCGCCGACTTCGCCGACATTCACCGCCAGCGCCTCGACCTGCTCGCCACGGGCCAGGCCGATCACGCAGCGCTCGCCGTCGCGGCTGAGCAGCTGGCCGCTGATGCGGTTGTTCTCGCCGATAAAGTTGGCGACGAAGGTGTTGCTGGGGTGTTCATAGAGGGTGCGCGGGTCGGCGATCTGCTGGATCTCGCCCTGGTGGAACACCGCGACCCGATCCGACATGGTCAGGGCTTCGCCCTGGTCATGGGTGACATAGACCACGGTCACGCCCAGGCGCTGGTGCAGGTGCTTGATCTCCATCTGCATATGCTCGCGCAGCTGCTTGTCCAGGGCGCCCAGGGGTTCGTCCATCAGCACCAGCTGCGGCTCGAAGACCAGGGCGCGGGCCAGGGCCACACGCTGCTGTTGGCCGCCGGAGAGCTGGCCCGGATAACGGTTGCGGAAGCTGTCCAGCTGGACCATGGACAGCGCCTTCTTCACCCGCTCGGCACTGTCGGTACGCGACAGGCCACGCACGCTCAGGGGGAAGGCCAGGTTCTCGGCCACGGTCATATGGGGGAACAGGGCATAGTTCTGGAACACCATGCCGATATCGCGCTTGTGCGGCGGCAGGCGGTTGAGCGAGCGCCCATCGAGGAGAATCTCGCCGGCGGTAGGGGTCTCGAAACCGGCCAGCATCATCAGGCTGGTGGTTTTGCCCGAGCCGGAAGGGCCCAGCAGGGTGAGGAACTCACCCTTGCGGATATCCAGATTGAGATCCTTGACGATCAGATTCTCGCCGTCATAGCTCTTCTGCACGCCACGAAAGCTGACCAATACATCGTTTGCCTGAGACCCACTCATCGCCACACCTTTTGTTGTTGTCTGCACGCTGATGGCACAAGTCTAGGAGGGGTATGCGGGCGGCAGAATCGGGCGGGATGACAACCTGTTATCAGGCAAGGGGAGAAGTTTTTGTAGGGCGATCCCTACACTGACAGGACTCGAAAAAGGCGATGGCCCCATTGCCTATCGCGTTCGGATATTTTCATCGAGACCGAGAGGCCAGGCCCCGTAGGGTGCGCCCGGGCAGCGAATCCTTGGTGCGCATGGCGCACCCTACCTATTGCCATCCTTGCAGCATGGGCTCAGGTACCGGCAAGGCAGCGCCCCCTGTCAGAGCAGCTTATGCTCCATGGCATAGCGCACCAGATCGGCCACCGAATGCAGGCCGAGTTTCTGCATCAGGCGCGCCTTGTGGGTGCTTACGGTCTTGTTGCTGACCGCCAGGTGCAGGGCGATATCGTTGACGCCCTCGCCGCGCACCAGACGCTCGAACACCGAGAACTCCCGTTCGGACAGCTGGGCGTGGGGTGGCCGCGAGTCGGTCAGGCCCACTTCGAAGACCATGCGGTCGGCCAGTTCCGGGTCGATATAGCGCCCGCCGGCGGCCACCTTGCGAATCGCCGTGACCAGCAGGGCCGGGTCGCTGTCCTTGGTGGCGTAGCCGGCGGCGCCGACCTTGAGGGCACGGGCGGCCATTTGCGCCTCGTCGTGCATGGACAGCACCAGGATCGCCGGCGGCTTGGTCAGGGCACGAATCCGCGGTATGGCCTCCAGGCCGTTGACCCCGGGCATGGAGATATCCAGCAGGACCACATCGCACTCGACCTTGCGTAGGGTGTCCAGCAGCTGCTCGCCATTGCTCGCTTCGCCGGCCACCTCAAGGTCCCGGGCCATGCCGATCAGCTGCTTGATGCCTTCACGCACTATGGTGTGATCTTCGGCTACCACCACTCGAATCACGCCGTTTCCTCCGTATCCAGGGCCACGCGGGCGGTCAGGGTAGTCCCCTCCCCCGGCTGGCTGTCAATCTGCAACTGGCCGCCGAGCATAAAGATACGCTCCTGCATGCCGACCAGGCCGAAGGATTGCCCGGCCTTGCGCTGCCCGGGCTCGAAGCCCTTGCCGTCATCGCTGACGCACAGGCACAGCTCACCCGCCTCCACACGCAACTGCACCTGCACGCTGTGGGCGCCGGCATGGCGCATCACGTTGGTCAGGGCCTCCTGCAGGATGCGGAACAGGCCAATGGCCTTGGCATCGCTGAGTGTCGGCAGGTTATCCGGCACCTCCACCAGGCAGGGGATCTGGGTGCGCGCCTCGAAGCGGCGCACCTGCCATTCGATGGCCGAGGCGATGCCGGCATCCAGAATAGGCGGACGCAGGGCGGTGGCCACATCGCGCACCAGCTGGAACAGATTGGCAATCAGCTTCTTCATGCTGGCCAGGCGCTCGTCCAGGCCTTCGACCTGACCGCCAAAGGCCAGCTCGCACATGGCGGTCTCCAGCTTGAGCACGGTGAGCACCTGGCCCAGTTCGTCATGCACCTCGCGGGCGATGCGCGCCTTCTCCTCCTCGCGCACGCTCTCCAGGTGCGCGGCCAGCTCGCGCAGGCGGGCGCGGGAATCGGCCAGCTCCAGCTCCACCTGCTTGTTCTCGGTGATATCCCAGACGATGCCGTCCCACACCACCCGCCCGGCACCCAGGACTCGGGCAGTGGCCTTGATATCGGCCCAGCGCAGCTGGCCGGCACGGGTAAGGATACGGCCCTGCCAGTGCCAGTCGCTGTCGCTGGCCAGGGCGGCTTCCTGGGTCTGGTGGTAGCGGGCCTGGTCGTCCGGGTGCACCAGGCTGCGGATACCGCGCTCGCGGCGCTGCAACTCGGCCGCCGGCCAGCCCACCAGCTCCAGGCTGGCCTCGCTGATATAGGCAAAGTCCACCGCCTGGTCCACGGCGGCACGCTCCAGGCGGAACACCAGGCCCGGCACATTGCCGGCAATACCCTTGAGGCGCGCCTCGCTTTCCTGCAGGGCAGCCTGGGCGCGGCGGCGCTCGGTGATATCGGTGACGAACACCACCAGGTACTCGCTCAGGCCAAAGCGCAGAAAGCTCAGGGACAGGGCCACCGGCAGGCGGCTGCCATCGGCGCGGAGGCAGTCCAGCTCGAACCCGGGCAGGGCCTCCTGGCCACTGCGGGCCTGGCGCCACAGGGTCAGCCAGCGCTCCATGGTCATCCCCGGCTGCAGGCGCTGCAAAGGCAGATCGACCAGGCCTCCGGCGGCATAGCCGAGCATCTGTTCGGCGGCCTGGTTGGCATAGCGCAGGTGGCTGTCCCAGTTGACCCAGAGAATGCCCACGGTGCTGTGGTCGATGGAGAACTGGCTCAGGCGCAGCGCCTGCTCGGCCTCTTCACGCTGATTGAGCTGGGTGCGCGCCTCGCTCAGCTGACGCTCCAGCACCCGGCGCTGACGGCGCAGGTAGGCCAGGCTGAGCCCCGTGCCAGCCAGCCCCAGCACCAGCAGCAGACTCAGGCCCTTCCAGAAGGCCAGCGGATTGCCCAGCTGGCGGGTATTGAGGGGGAACCAGGTGTTCTGCAGGCGCTCCAGCTCCTTGGCCGGCAGCGCCCGCAGGGTGGCTTCGATAATATCGGCCAGCAGCGGTTCATCGCGTCGGCTGGCGATACGCAGCAGCTGCGGCAGGCCGATATCGCCGACGATGCTCAGGCCGACGAATTGCGGCTCGCGCAGCAGCAGGCTCAGGCGCGCCTCGTCCACCACCGCATAGCTGACCTCCTGGCGCAGCAGCAGCTCCAGGGTCTCGCGCTCATTGGCCACGGTTTGCAGGACCAGGTTGCCATGGGTATTGCGCAGGTACTCGAAGGTCGGCCCGGGGCCACGCAGGGCCACCTTGTCATCACGACCGAGGCGATCCAGGTCCACCGCGCTGCTACCCCGGCGCTCTCCCACCACCAACTGCGGCACGCGCATATAGGGCGCGGAATAGCGCCAGCGCCTGAGCCCCACCGGGGTCTGCTGCAGCCCTGGCGCCAGGTCGATCTCGCCCCGCAGCAGGGCCTCCTCCAGCTCGGCCTGGTCGGTAAAGCGCAGCCACTGCGGCTCCACCTGCATGCCCTGGAGCAGGCGCGTCATCAGCTCGACATTGGCCCCGGACAGCAACTGCTGACGACGGTCGAACTGCGCCCAGGGCGCCTGCATGATCAGCCCCACGCGCAGCTGCGGATGGGCCTTGAGCCAGACCTGCTGCTCGCCCGTATAGGCCGGGCGCAGCGGCAGCTCGGCCCGGTCCGCCCAGGCCAGCAGAGGCCAGCACAACAAGAAAAGCACAATGCGCAACACGGCAGGCGGTACTCCCACTCAGGGTAGGCAATCGAAATAGCAGAGTGTTGACCCCCCTGGCCACGCACCACTGCATGGAGGCAGGAGACAAGGCGACGACGCTGGAAGGCAAAGCCGAGGTCGTTTTTCAACAGCCTGTCTGGCTGAGGCTAGCGCAACTCAGTCACCCAGGGTTATGACCCGGATCAGCCTGACAAAGACACGTGCAGGCATTAGGCTCATGGCACTGGCTTATCGAGGAAGTCGCCATGCCCCGCCTTGCCCGCCCCCTGTTGTCGTTTCTGCTGCTCTGCGCCCTAACGGCCCCGACCTGGGCCGAAGAGCCGACGGAAAGCGACACCGACACCCCGCCGACATCGGCCGAGGACAACCCGCCAACGGAGCGCCCGCCCCTGCCCGAGCGCAGCCAGCAGGACAACCAGGCCCTGCAACGCCAGCTGCCGCTCACCGAGCAGCAGCCACTGCAGGCCGGCGCCGAAACCTTCCTGGCACTTTGGCTGCCGGCCAATAGCGCCGCCCCCAAGGGCGCGGTAATTCTGCTGCCGGGCGATCTGGAAAGCGCCGACTGGCCGCAGGCCATCGGCCCGCTACGGCGCAAGCTGCCGGATGATGGCTGGCACAGCCTGAGCCTGAGCCTGCCCGACCCCGCCAGCGACGCTCCGCCTTTGCGCCGCGACGAGCCACAGGCCGCAGTGCCCGCCGAGGGCGAAGCCCCGAGTGAAGAAGGCGCCCCCGACGAAGAGGCCTCGCCCGCGACGGAAGAAGCCCCCGCCCCCGAAGAGCGCGATACAGAACAGCTGGTGGCCGAGGCGGCGCCGGCCACCCCGGCGGATGACCCCGAAGCGCGCCGCCTGGCCCACGCCGAACGGGTGCTGGCGCGGATCGACGCCGCCATCGCCCTGGCCCAACAGCAGCAGGCGCCCAGCATTGTCCTGCTCGGCCATGGCAGCGGCGCCTATTGGGCGGCGCGCTACCTGAGCGAGCGTCAACCGGACAACATTCGTCACCTGCTGCTGGTTTCCGCCGCCCTGCCAGCCGGCTACGGGCCGCCCCTGGATGAGCTGATCCCGACCCTGAAACTGCCCAGCGGCGACTTCTACTACAAGGACCAGCTGGCTGATCGCCAGGCCGCCAGCCGACGCATGCAGGCCAGCAAGCGCCAGCAGCATCCGACCTATATCCAGGTGGCCATGAAGGCCCTGCCCGGCAACCGGGAGGCCGAGCAGGAACAGCTCTATCGACGCATCCGGGGCTGGCTGAATCTGCAGATACAGGGCAAGTAGCCCGCGCCGGACACTGCTTTAGCGAAAACCATGGCGCTGGCGCAGCAGGTCATAGGCCTGGTGCAGCTCGCGGGTGCGCTCGGTGGCCTCGCGTACCCGCTCGGCACTGGCGCCGCTGCCAGCCAGCTTGTCCGGATGGTGGCGGCTGAGCAGGCGCCGATAGGCGCGCTTGATCTGCGCCGGGTCGCTGCCTTCGGCCACCCCGAGCAGGCGCAGAGCCTGCTGATAGCTGCCGCTGCTGGTGCTGACCGGCGCTTTCTGCCGCGGCCCATAGGCGGCCTGCCATTCCTCCTGACGGGCCTGGGGCACGTCCAGCCATTTGCCCCAGAGCAGCAGCAGTTCGCGCTCGTTGCGGCTGATCTGGCCATCGACCCAGGCCATGCGCCAGCCGGCGCGCAGCAGGGTTTCGGCCTGGCCACGCTGGCGGCGCAACAGGCCGCGCAAACGGTCGCTGCCGGTCTTGCCGCGGTTGAAGGCGGCAATGGCCAGGCGCTGGCCAGCGGCATCCAGGCCCAGGCGCTGCATTTCAGCACGCGCCTGCTGGATATGCGCCGGCAGCACGCGGCCCTCGCACTTGGCCAGGCGCCCCAGGAGCATAAACAGCAGCTCATCCTCCCCCGGCATCTCCCGCCCGCCCAGGCGCTCACGCAGATCCGCCCAGGAACTCAGGCCCAGGCGCCGGTCCAGCACCTGCCCCAACAAAGCGCCGAGCAGGGCCCCGGGAATACTGGCCACGGCCAGCCCCGCCGCCGCGCCCAGCAAGGTGGCTGGCCAGAGCATCTAGCGCCCAGCCTCCAGCAGATACTCCACCTCGGCCAGACGCTCATGGGTGCCGACATCGATCCAGCAGCCGGCGAAGTGCTCGCCACTGACCTGGCCGCCGGCCATGGCCTGGCGCAGCAGCGGCGCCAGCTTAAAGGCGCCGGGCGCACAGTCCTTAAAAAGCGCCGGATCGAGCACGGCAATACCGCTGTAAGTCAGGCTCGGCTGCCCTTCGCGGGCATCGGTGACCTGCCCGCCGGTCAGCGCAAAATCACCGTTCTGGTGATGCCCCGGATTGTCCACCAACACCAGATGAGCCAGGCCATTGAGTGGCCGGCGCAGTTCGGCAAAGGGGTAGTCGGTGAAGATATCGCCATTGATCAGAGCAAAAGGCTGATCCCCCAGCAGCGGCAGCGCCTGGAAGATGCCGCCACCGGTTTCCAGCGGTTCGCCCTCTGGTGAGTAGCGAATGGTCAGACCGAAGCGTGCACCGTCGCCCAGATGATCCTCGATCTGCTGGCCGAGCCAGGCATGATTGATCACCACCTCGCTAAAGCCGGCCGCGGCCAGGCCGCGCAGGTGATACTCGATCAGCGGCACACCGCCGGCGCGCACCAGCGGCTTGGGCGTATGCAGGGTCAGCGGGCGCAGGCGCTCACCCTTGCCCGCGGCGAGAATCATGGCCTTCATGCCGGCACACCCACCTGCTCACGCAACTCACCCAGCAACTGCCCCAGCTCGGCCAGCTCCGGCCGACGCGCCAGCACCTCGTCTATATAGGCAAAGAAGCGCGGCACATCACCCAGATAGCGCGGTTTGCCATCGCGGTGGCAGATGCGAGCGAAAATGCCGATCACCTTGAGATGGCGCTGCACGCCCATCAGATCGCTGGCCCGGAGAAAATCCTCCAGCTCGGCCTGCACCGGGATGCCCAGCTGCCGCGCCTGTTCCCAGTACTGGCGCAACCAGCCCTGCACCCGGGCTTCGGGCCAGCTGAGGAAGGCATCCTTGAACAGGCAGGTGACGTCATAGGTGACCGGGCCGTAGACCGCATCCTGAAAATCCAGCACCCCGGGGTTGGGCTGGCTGAACATCAGGTTGCGCGGCATATAGTCCCGGTGCACCAGCACGCGTGGCTGAGCCAGGGCGCTGTCGATCAGCAACTGACTGACCCGCTGCCAGCGGCCCTGCTGCGCCTCGGTCAATTGCACGCCCAGGTGCCGCTGCACATACCACTCGGGAAACAGCTGCAGCTCGCGCCGCAACAAGGCATCGTCGTAACTGGGCAGAGGGGCATCCTTGGGCAGCTGCTGGAAGGCCAGCAGCGCCTTGAGGGCATCGGCAAACAAGCCGTCGGCATTGTCCGCATCGATCACATCCAGATAGGTCTGCCGCCCCAGATCGTTCAGCAACAGAAAGCCGCGCTCCAGGTCTGCCGCCAGAATCTGCGGGACATTGAGGCCGGCCTCGGCCAGCAAGCCGGCCACCTGTACGAAGGGTCGGCAGTTCTCCTGGGGCGGCGGGGCATCCATCACAATCAGGCTGCGCTCGTCGCCGTACCAGCGGAAATAACGACGGAAACTGGCATCGCTGCTAGCCGGCGTCAGGCTGGCAAGCGGCACGACACCCCAGCCACGGGCGGCGAACAACTCGGGCAGGACATCATCCAGCCAGGCTTCAAGGTGCTGCAGGCGTATATCTTGATCAGGCATTACAAGGGTCTCCGACGGCGCTAGCCGTTGCGCGGGTCATGCTTTATTATCCAGCATCTTTTCAAGCCCATCGAGAGGCGTGCGGCCTCAGGGCATGGCGCGCAGGAAGCCCGGAAAAAATAAGATGGCAGTAAAATACCCCGCGTTTCGCAAGAAATTCCCCCTACTGGTCACCGGCAGCCTTCTGGCCCTGCAACCTGTAGCCATTCAATATGTCGCTGCTGCCGAGCAGTATGACTGCCAGGCCTCCGCCACCGGCGGCTGGGCCTGCTCGCCCAAGAGCAGCAGCGCTGCCCTGCCGGCCCGCCCGGTTCAACGCGGCGCCGTGGCCAGCAGTGCCGAAGGCGGCAGCCAGGCCAAGAGCGCGCAACAGGTGACCCAGGTCAGCGAGAGCCGTGGCAAGGGCCTGGCCTCGCGTAGCGCCGACTATAGTCACCTGGACTGGGTACCGCGGGAGAAACTCACCGCCGCCCAACTGGCCGAGGCCGGCCCTTACTGCGCCGGCGCCTATGTAGAGCCGCTGCGCCCGGGGATGGATGACAAGACCCCGATGAACCAGGCGCCGATGTTCGTGTCCGCCAAGGCTTCGCGCTATCAGCAGGAAGAGCAGGTCGCCACCCTGGCGGGTGAGGTGGTACTGCGCCAGGCCGGCCTGCAGATCGAGGCCGACGAGGCCAACCTGCACCAGCTGGAAAACCGCGGTGAACTGGTCGGCAATGTGCGCCTGCGCGACCAGGGCATGCTGGTGGTCGGCGATCGCGCCGAACTGCAACTGGACAACGGTGAAGCCCGGGTCGACAACGCCGAATATGTGTTGCACCAGAGCCATATCCGCGGCAGTGCGCAGTACGCCAAGCGCGAAGAAAGCGCCATTATCCGCCTCAAAGACGGCACCTATACCAGCTGCGAACCGGGCAGCAATGCCTGGCACCTGACCGGCAAGAACATCAAGCTCAACCCGGCCACCGGCTTCGGTACCGCGACCAATGTCACCCTGCGGGTGAAGAACGTCCCGGTGTTCTACACCCCCTATATCTATTTCCCGATCGACGACCGTCGCCAGTCCGGCTTCCTGCCACCGAGCATGAGCACCTCCAGCGACAACGGCGTCAGCCTGAAAACACCTTACTACTTCAACCTGGCGCCCAACTACGACGCCACCCTGTACCCCACCTATATGACCGATCGCGGTCTGCTGATGGAAGGTGAGTTCCGCTACCTGACCCAGAACAGCGAAGGCCAGGTGGGCGGCGCCTTCCTCGACGACAGCAATGATGATCGCAAGCGCATGTCCGAGTACGAGGACCAGCGCTGGATGTACAGCTGGCAGCACAAGACCGGCCTGACCTCGCGCCTGCTGGCTGAAGTCGACTACACCGATATCAGCGATCCCTACTACTTCCAGGACCTGAGCAGCGACCTGGGCATCGGCTCCACCAGCCATGTGGACCAGCGCGGCACCCTGACCTACCGCGGCAACGGCTATAACGCCAAGCTCAATCTGCATGCCTATGAGCGGGCCAATATCACCGATGTCACCCCCTACAACCGTCTGCCGCAGCTGAGCCTTAACGGCAAGCTGCCGTACGAGCCCGCCGGGCTGAACTTCACCTACGGCGCCGAGTACGTGAACTTCGACCGCAACCTGCGCTCGGGACAATTCTCCGACGAAGATGGCAACCTGACCCCCTGGCACGACGAGCGTCTACGCGGCCTGGCCCGCGCCAATGGCGAGCGCCTGCATCTGGAACCGGCAGTCAGCCTGCCGCTCAACTGGACCTGGGGCTTTATGACGCCCAAGGTCAAGTACCTGCATACCAACTACGACCTGAGCCTGGACTCCAAGGGCAAGAGCACCCTGTTTGACGAGCAGGAATTCAAGGGCAGCCAGGATCGCGGCATCGCCATGTTCAGCCTGGACAGCGGCCTGTATTTCGACCGCAATACCCAGTGGTTCGGCAAGAACTACCGCCAAACCCTTGAACCGCGCCTGTTCTACCTCTATGTACCGGAAGAAGACCAGACCGATATCCCGGTGTTCGACAGCGGCGAAAGCAACTTCAGCTACGCCTCGCTATGGCGCGAAAACCGCTTCTCCGGCAAGGACCGCATCGGCGACGAGAACAAACTATCCCTGGGCGTGACCAATCGCTGGATCGAGGCCAACGGCTTCGAACGTCAGCGCTTTAGCATCGGCCAGGCCTTCTACTTCGAAGACCGCAAGGTCACCCTGCCTGACCGCACCGGCGAGCTGAGAAACCGTCGCGATTACCAGAGCAGCGTTTCGCCCTACGCCCTGCAATATATGTATCGCTTTAACCGCGACTGGCGCCTGAGCTCGGATCTGAACTGGGACCCGGACTCCTCCAGCACCCGCTCCGGCAGCGCCATGTTCCATTACCAGCCGGAAGCCAACCCGAACAAGATCGTCAATGCAGGCTACCGCTATCGCAACGACGGCGTACGCTATGACCGCGACAGCGGTAACTGGGTGATTGGCGGCGGCGACTACGGCACCCCAGGCAGCGCCAACTACATCAAGGACTACTACAAGGTCAGCCAGCACGACTTCTCGGTGATCTGGCCGATCGTGCCGCAGTGGAGCGCCATCTCCCGCTGGCAGTATGACTACGGTCGCGACCGTACCCTGGAAGCCTTCGCCGGCTTCGAGTACGACAGCTGCTGCTGGAAACTGCGCCTGATCAACCGCTACTGGATCGACTACGACGAAGTCAGCCTCAACCCCTCGCGTAACGACCAGGCCGATCGCGGCATCTTCCTGCAGATCGTGCTCAAGGGCCTGGGCGGCGTAATGGGCAACAAGGTTGAGACTTTCCTCGATCAAGGCATTCAAGGTTACCGTGAACGTGAAGACAAAGCTTTCTAACTGCATGCGCCCGCTGCTGCTGGGCGCTCTGCTGATCAGCGCCGGGGCCCAGGCCCAGGTTCAATCACTCAACCGGGTGGTGGCCATCGTCGACAATGACGTGGTCATGCAAAGCCAGCTGGATGCCCGCCTGCGCGAAGTGCAGCAGACCATCGCCCAGCGTGGTGGCGCCCTGCCGCCGGAGCATGTGCTCAGCCAGCAGGTGCTGGAACGCCTGATTATCGAAAATATCCAGCTGCAGATCGGCGAACGCTCGGGCATTCGCATCACCGACGAAGAGCTGAACCAGGCCATGGAAACCATTGCCCAGCGCAATGGCATGGATCTGGACCAGTTCCGCGCCGCCCTGGCCGCCGACGGCCTGTCCTACATGGACGCCCGTGACCAGATCAAGCGCGAGATGATCATCAGCCGCGTGCGTCAGCGCCGGGTGGCCGAGCGCATCCAGGTCACCGACCAGGAAATCCAGAATTTCCTCGCCTCCGACCTGGGCAAGATGCAGCTGTCCGCCGAGTTTCGCCTGGCCAATATCCTGATTCCCGTGCCGGAAGGTGCCTCGTCCAGTGCGATCCAGGCAGCCGAGCGCCAGGCCCAGGAGGTCTACCAGCAACTGCAGCAGGGCGCCGACTTCGCCCAGCTGGCCATCGCCCAGTCCGCCAGCGAGACCGCCCTGGAAGGCGGCGAAATGGGCTGGCGCAAGGCCGGCCAGCTGCCGCCGCCTTTCGATCGCATGGTCAGCGCCCTGGGCGTGGGCCAGGTGACCGAGCCGCTGCGCACCCCGGGCGGCTTTATCATGCTCAAGCTGCTGGACAAGCGCGGCGGCGACAGCCAGGTACGCGACGAGGTCAACGTTCGTCATATCCTGATCAAGCCCAGCGAGATCCGCAGCGAAGCCGACGCCCAGCGCCTGGCCGAACGCCTGTATCAGCGCATCCGCGCCGGCGAGGACTTCAGCGAACTGGCGAAGAACTTCTCCGAAGACCCGGGCTCGGCCCTCAACGGCGGCGTACTCAGCTGGATCGACCCCAACGCCCTGGTACCGGAATTCCGCGCCGTCATGGAGCAGACCCCGGCCGGCGAGCTGTCCAAGCCGTTCAAGAGCCCCTTCGGCTGGCATGTGCTGGAAGTCCTCGGCCGCCGCGCCACCGACACCAGCGGGCAGTTCCGCGAACAGCAAGCCGCCAACCTGCTGCGCAACCGCAAGTACGAGGAAGAACTGCAGGCCTGGCTGCGCCAGATCCGCGACGAAGCCTACGTCGAAACCAAGCTCTAAGCCTTGATACCGCTAAAAGCCCGACCCAGATGTCGGGCTTTTTCGTTTCTGCCGCGCCGACCTAAAATAGACGCACACCTGACTGACGGGAGCCCTGCATGACCGCCCTCCTTTTCGCCCTGACCCCTGGCGAGCCCGCCGGCATCGGCCCGGATCTGTGCCTGCTGCAGGCGCGCAGCGCTCAGCCCCATGCCCTGGTGGCCATCGCCAGCCGCCAGTTGCTGGCCGAGCGCGCCACGCAGTTGGGCGTACAGATCCAGCTGCTCGACGTAGGCCCGGGCCGCTGGCCGCAGCAGCCTGCACCCGCCGGCAGCCTGTATGTCTGGGATACGCCGCTGGCGGCGCCCGTGCGGCCCGGCCAGCTCGAACCGGCCAATGCCGCCTATGTGCTGCAGACTCTGCAGCGGGCCGGCCAGGGCTGTCTGGACGGCACCTTCGCCGGCATGATCACCGCCCCGGTGCACAAGGGTGTGATCAACGAGGCCGGTATCGCCTTCTCCGGCCATACCGAGTTTCTCGCCGAACTCACTGCCACCGAGCAGGTGGTGATGATGTTGGCCACCCGCGGCTTGCGCGTGGCCCTGGTCACCACCCACCTGCCGCTGCGCCAGGTGGCCGATGCCATTACCGGCGAGCGCCTGCAGCGGGTCACGCGCATTCTGCATGCCGACCTGCAGGACAAGTTCGGGATCAAGCAGCCGCGCATCCTGGTCTGTGGCCTCAACCCCCATGCCGGCGAAGGCGGTCATCTGGGCCGCGAGGAAATCGAGATTATCGAGCCAGCCCTGGAACAACTGCGCCAGGAAGGCATGCAGCTGATCGGCCCGCTGCCGGCCGATACCCTGTTCACCCCCAAGCATCTGGAGCATTGCGATGCGGTGTTGGCCATGTACCACGACCAGGGCCTGCCGGTCCTCAAGTACAAGGGCTTCGGTGCGGCGGTGAATGTCACCCTGGGTCTGCCGATCATCCGCACCTCGGTGGACCACGGCACGGCCCTGGATCTGGCCGGCAGCGGCCAAATCGACGGTGGCAGCCTGCAGGTGGCTCTGGAAACCGCTTATCAGATGGCCGCCAGCCGCGCCTGAAACCAGCCCCATGCATGGGTGGCGCTACGGCTTGCGCCGCCAATGCTGTTAAACTGCCGCTCTTTGTTTGCGCTTTAAGCTTGCGGCTTGAAGCTTGGAGCTGCCCTCGATGTCCGACTACCAACACCGCGCGCGCAAGCGCTTTGGCCAGAACTTCCTGCACGACGCCGGGGTGATCGACCGCATCCTGCGCGCCATCCATGCCCGCGAAGGCGAGCGCATGCTGGAAATCGGCCCGGGCCAGGGCGCCCTGACCGAAGGCCTGCTGGGCAGCGGCGCGCAGCTCGACGTGATCGAACTGGACCGCGACCTGATCCCGATCCTGCAGAGCCAGTTCGGCGACAACCCGCGCTTCAAACTGAACCAGGGCGATGCCCTGAAGTTCGACTTCAGCCAGTTGCAGGCCGAACCCCATAGCCTGCGGGTGGTGGGCAACCTGCCCTACAACATCTCCACCCCGCTGATCTTCCACCTGCTGGATAACGCCGAGCTGATCCGCGATATGCACTTTATGCTGCAGAAGGAAGTGGTCGAACGCCTGGCCGCCACACCCGGCGGGGGCGACTGGGGGCGGCTGTCGATCATGGTGCAGTACCACTGCCGGGTGGAGCACCTGTTCAATGTCGGCCCCGGGGCTTTCAACCCACCGCCCAAGGTCGACTCGGCCATAGTGCGCCTGGTGCCCCACGAGGTACTGCCGCATCCGGCCAAGGATCATCGCCTGCTGGAGCGGGTGGTGCGCGAAGCCTTCAATCAACGCCGCAAGACCCTGCGCAACACCCTCAAGGCCCTGCTGCCGGCCAGTGCCATCGAGGCTGCCGAAGTCGATGGCAGCCTGCGCCCCGAGCAGCTGGATCTGGCCGCCTTTGTGCGCCTGGCCGATCAACTGGCCCTGCAGGCCAGCAGCGCGGACTAAAATAAGCAGCAGCCCAGCGAGCCCATCCCCATGAGCGATCCCCGTTATCAGGTCGACGTCAGCGTCGTCACCCGCTACCTGCCGGAGCAGTCGCAGCCGGAGCAGAATCGCTTCGCCTTCGCCTATACCATTACCATCAGCAATAACGGCCAGGTACCGGCCAAGCTGCTGTCGCGGCACTGGGTCATCACCAACGGCGACGGTGGCGTGCAGCAGGTACGCGGCGCTGGCGTGGTCGGCCAGCAACCGCTGATCCAGCCCGGGCACAGTCACACCTACAGCAGCGGCACGGTACTGAGCACCCGGGTCGGTACCATGCAGGGCAGCTACCAGATGCTGGCCGATGACGGCAAACGCTTCGACGCCCTGATCGCCCCTTTCCGCCTGGCTGTTCCGGGCTCCCTGCACTGATGGCGGTGTATGCCGTTGGTGACCTGCAGGGCTGCCTGAAACCTCTGCAATGCCTGCTTGAGCGGGTGGCCTTCGATCCGGCCAGGGATCAGCTGTGGCTGGTGGGCGACCTGGTCAACCGCGGCCCGCAGTCCCTGGAAACCCTGCGCTTTCTCTATGCCATACGCCACGCCGTGACCTGCGTGCTGGGCAACCACGACCTGCACCTGCTGGCCGTGGCACAGAATATCGAGCGCCTGAAGAAGGGCGATACCCTGGGCGAGATCCTCGACGCCCCGGATCGCGCCGACCTGCTCGACTGGCTGCGCCAGCAGAAGCTGCTGCACTTTGATCAGGCGCGCAACACCCTGCTGGTGCATGCCGGCATCCCGCCCCAGTGGAGCCTGAACAAGGCGCTCAAGCGCGCCGCCGAAGTCGAGGAAGCGCTGCGCGACGATGCCCGCCTGCCGCTGTTTCTCGACGGCATGTATGGCAACGAACCGGCCAAATGGGACAAGGACCTGCGGGGTGTCACCCGCCTGCGGGTGATCACCAACTATTTCACCCGCATGCGTTTCTGCACGGCCGACGGCACCCTCGACCTCAAGAGCAAGGAAGGCCTGGACACTGCCCCGCCGGGCTACGCCCCCTGGTTCAGCCACAAGCAGCGCAAGACCCGCGAACAGCGGATCATCTTCGGTCACTGGGCAGCCCTGGAAGGCCAGTGCCAGGAACCCAACGTGATTGCCCTGGACACCGGCTGCGTATGGGGCGCGCGCATGACCCTGATCAACCTCGACACAGACGAGCGCCATAGCTGCGACTGTAAGGAGCCCGCATGAGCGAATTCAAACGCATTCCCCCCGAGCAGGCCCAGGCCCTGCGCCAGCAAGGCGCGGTGGTGGTGGATATCCGCGACCCGCAAAGCTTCGCTTTGGGTCATATCAGCGGCTCGCAGCACCTGGACAATCACTCCCTGGCGGACTTTATCCGCCAGGCCGATCTGGACGCCCCGCTGATCGTCGCCTGCTACCACGGCAATTCCAGCCAGAGCGCCGCCGCCTACCTGGTGGGCCAGGGGTTCAGCGAGGTGTACAGCCTCGACGGTGGCTTCGAACTGTGGCGCGCCACCTACCCGAACGACACCGCACAGAGCCCGGAAGAATAAATTTTTCCCTGCCCAGGCCGCGTCCCTCGCGGCCTGCCGGGCTTTCCCGGGCGCCGTAATATCCCGTTATCCTTCAACGCCCCTTGACCTCGCCGATTCCGAACTATTCTTAGGGCAGGCCACCCAAAACAAGGTAGAGCCGGCCAACCGGCAGACGGGCCATCGGTAAGTCTTTTGGCAGCCTTCTGAAAACCTCAGGTCGTTTTCAGCAGCCTGCCTGGTGTACTGGGGGATAGATCCCGGCGATTCGCGCCGAACCTACCAGCGCCTGACCGATCCCGCGCCGGCTCACAGCATCGAGCGAGGTGAAGTCATGAGCATATTCAGCCACTTCCAACAACGTTTCGAAGCGACTCGGCAGGAGGAAATGACCCTCCAGGAGTACCTCGAACTGTGCAAGCAGGATCGCAGCGCCTACGCCTCGGCGGCCGAACGCCTGCTGATGGCCATCGGCGAGCCGGAGCTGCTCGACACCTCGACCGACCCGCGCCTGTCGCGCATCTTTTCCAACAAGGTGATCCGCCGCTACCCGGCCTTTGCCGACTTCCATGGCATGGAAGAGTGCATCGACCAGATCGTCTCCTACTTCCGCCATGCCGCCCAGGGCCTGGAGGAGAAGAAGCAGATCCTCTACCTGCTGGGCCCGGTGGGCGGCGGCAAGTCGTCCCTGGCCGAGAAGCTCAAGCACCTGATGGAGAAGGTACCCTTCTATGCCATCAAGGGCTCGCCGGTATTCGAATCGCCCCTGGGGCTGTTCAGCGATGCCGAGGACGGCGCCATTCTCGAAGAGGAATATGGCATCTCGCGGCGCTACCTCAACTCCATCATGTCGCCCTGGGCGACCAAGCGCCTGCAGGAGTTCGGCGGCGATATCAGCCAGTTCCGCGTGGTCAAGCTGTACCCCTCGATCCTCAACCAGATCGCCGTGGCCAAGACCGAGCCGGGGGACGAGAACAACCAGGACATCTCCGCCCTGGTGGGCAAGGTGGATATCCGCAAGCTGGAGGAATTCCCGCAGAACGATGCCGACGCCTACAGCTACTCCGGCGCCCTGTGCCGGGCCAACCAGGGCCTGATGGAATTCGTCGAGATGTTCAAGGCGCCGATCAAGGTGCTGCACCCGCTGCTGACTGCCACCCAGGAAGGCAACTACAACAGCACCGAAGGCCTCGGCGCGATTCCCTACAGCGGCATCCTGCTGGCCCACTCCAACGAATCGGAGTGGCACAGCTTCCGCAACAACAAGAACAACGAAGCCTTTATCGACCGTATCTATATCGTCAAGGTGCCCTACTGCCTGCGCGTCTCCGACGAGATCAAGATCTACGACAAGCTGCTGGTCAACAGCTCCCTGGCCAACGCCCACTGCGCCCCGGACACCCTGAAGATGCTGGCCCAGTTCAGCGTGCTGAGCCGCCTCAAGGAGCCGGAAAACTCCAACGTCTACTCGAAGATGCGTGTGTACGACGGCGAGAACCTCAAGGACACCGACCCCAAGGCCAAGTCGATTCAGGAATACCGCGACAGCGCCGGCGTGGATGAAGGCATGAACGGCCTGTCGACGCGCTTCGCCTTCAAGATCCTGTCCAAGGTGTTCAACTTCGACCCCCACGAAGTCGCCGCCAACCCGGTGCACCTGCTCTATGTGCTGGAACAGCAGATCGAACAGGAGCAGTTCCCGGCGGAGACCCGCGAACGCTACCTGCGCTTTATCAAGGAGTACCTGGCACCGCGCTATATCGAGTTTATCGGCAAGGAAATCCAGACCGCCTACCTGGAGTCCTACAGCGAGTACGGGCAGAACATCTTCGACCGTTACGTGCTGTACGCCGACTTCTGGATTCAGGACCAGGAATACCGCGACCCGGAAACCGGCGAAATCCTCAACCGCGTGGCCCTCAACGAGGAGCTGGAGAAGATCGAGAAGCCGGCCGGCATCAGCAACCCCAAGGACTTCCGCAACGAGATCGTCAACTTCGTGCTGCGCGCCCGGGCCAACAACAACGGCAAGAACCCCACCTGGCTCAGCTACGAGAAGCTGCGCGTGGTGATCGAGAAGAAGATGTTCTCCAACACCGAGGACCTGCTGCCCGTCATCAGCTTCAACGCCAAGGCCAGCAAGGAGGATCAGCAGAAACACAACGACTTCGTCAAACGCATGGTCGAGCGCGGCTACACCGAGAAGCAGGTGCGCCTGCTCTCCGAGTGGTATCTGCGGGTTCGCAAATCGCAGTAACAGCAGCCGCAAGCTGCAAGCTTTAAGCGGCAAGTAAGAGCAAGGACCGATGCCATGCGCGTCTACTTGCAGCTTGCAGCTTGCGGCTTGAAGCTGCCCCGGAGGGGCCTATGAGCCATGTGATCGATCGACGCCTGAATGGCAAGAACAAGAGCACGGTCAACCGCCAGCGCTTCTTGCGGCGTTACCGCGACCATATCAAGAAGGCTGTGGAGGAGGCCGTCAGCCGCCGCTCCATCACCGATATGGAGCACGGCGAGCAGATCAGCATCCCCGGCCG
>Ga0209207_1000511_pt1 | contig 23459 bp, 20 predicted proteins | sample SaghotsprinmetaG_FD_184140 | JGI IMG/M metagenome (GOLD analysis project Ga0209207, IMG submission 184140) | Hot spring microbial communities from South Africa to study Microbial Dark Matter (Phase II) - Sagole hot spring metaG (SPAdes) (version 3) | ecosystem: Environmental > Aquatic > Thermal...
TACCAAACTTATGCCGAAGAGTTGGGTCCTCCAGCACTTGAGCCAAGGCATCTGCCAATGCCAACTCACTGCCCTTTTCAAAAATGACGCCATACTCACCATAACCCACCATTTCCGCCAAGGCTGAAACGCTGGACACTACGACAACCTTTTCCATAGCCATGGCCTCAAGCGGTTTCATGGGCGAAACCATCTCGCACACAGGCCATGGTTTGCGCGGAAATGGCGCGATATCAATCAATGAGTAATAGTCAGCCACTTCTTCGTGCGGGACACGCCCGGGCATAATCAGCCAGTCAATAAAGCCATACGCTGCCGCAGCATCCAGGACCGCCTGACCAATAGGGCCACGCTCCTGACCCGAAACGTTTTCATTGCCCACCAGCAATAAGCGGAATCTGTACCCTCGCTCCTTTAAATGGCCACATGCCTTGGCCAGGTCATCCAGTCCCTCATAGTCTACAAATGTACCTATGTAACCAATGACAGGTACATCAGTGGGAATGCCAAGCTTCTGCGCAAGTTCGACATGGCGTACTCGCGGCTCGAAAAGCTCAGGCTGGCAGGCATTGGGCACAATTTCGATCTTATTGCCGTCCACACCACGACGAACCAGCTCGACTCTCATTGCCTCTGTGAGAGTCAGCACCTTATCTGCCTGATTGCAAACAAATGCTTCCATTAACTCCTGAATTTTGTATGAAGCGTGATTAATAAACCCAGGCTCTCGGGAGAGGCGGGTTATTTCCCAAAATCCACGCACTTCATAAACGAAAGGCAGCCCAAGTCGACGGGCTGCAAACAGAGCGGGTAGCGCACAGATATAGTTGGACGCAGCAACAACAGCCTCTGGCTTGTAGAATTTGAAATGCGCTGCGAGCATATCTGTCGCAATAGGTATGAACTCTTGCATTCGCAAATTCTTGCGCGAGGGCTCAAAAGTCCTGACATAGGTAATACCATCAATGCTCTGCACCTCCGGCACATCCTTGGGATCAAGCCCCTTGCTCACATCAAAAGGATAGCCAGGTCGAGTAAACGCTATAACCTCATGTCCGTGGGCTACCAAGCCTTTGGCAAGCCCTTGTGCACGAGTAGCATACCCCCCAGAGGAAAAAGGCAGACTGTTGTGTAGTACATAGGCCAGTCGGCCTTTGATGGGTTCATAAGCGGTGTTTGCTGCCCGCTCCGGTAGCAAGTTGATAAGATTCAACTGAAAAGACGGTTGAGAGCGAATAAAATCAAGACGCTCCTTTTGCATCAGGCTGGGTTTTGCCCCCAAAAAACCTTGCAGTTCAAGCACTGTCTGAAAGGCTTCCTCTACCCGACCGGCATTTTGTTGAGCCCAGAACAAGGAGCGCAAGGTTGCCTCTGAGCGGTTCAGTTGTAGTGCTTTATTTGCGACTTCGCACGCTTCCGTGTAGCGCCCTTGCTCAGATAGCGCCTTGCTTTCTCCCATCAGCTCAGCGGCAGCCTCGACAGGGCTTTTAACCATTTCGATAGCAGAAGAACTACTATGCAGTGGACTTCCCGTAGCAACTTCCAGGATCGGTTTATGCTGCTTGCTGCGAGCAGAGCGCGCCTCGCTATATATGGCATAGAGGCGCAACGGCAAGGAAAATAGCTTGCGCCGTGAGCGCACCGTGCGTGCAATTTCAGCAGCCATCTGATAGGACGTACTATTATAAATACTGCCTAATTGCCCACGCAATTGCGCAGCATCCTGGCGCAATTGCACATTTTCTGCGGATAATTTGTCCAGATCCGCCTGCAGTTTTTTGAGCTTTGCACCACTGTTTCTTTTCAGCAACTCATGCTGTTGTTTCAGGCGTTCGCCATGCAATGAGTGCTCTTTTTTAACTGCATCAATCCGGGATTCATGTCTACTACTGATTTCATACAGCGAAGCGTCCCGCTCACGCTCATGCTGGGCCAGAAGCGCGCGGCGGGTGCTCTCCAGTTCCCTCTCATATCGCGCCTGAATTTCACTTCGCTCGCGCTCCAGTGTAATTCTAAATTCAGCCAGCAATTCCTCACGGGCTTTACCACTCTCGGCATCCGCTTCTTTTTGCAATACCTTCAATCTTTCATCAAATTCACCCTCAAGCCTGCTTCGCACTTTTTCCTTCTGTGCATTTTTTTCCTGCTCATAGCCTGAATGGATCAAATCCTTTGCCAACTCGCCTAGAGCCAGTGAAGCAGCAAACATGTCTTCACTCTGACACTCTTTGCCTGGCACATTCTTCAGCCAGTCACAAAGATCTTTTCGACCTGATTCGAGAGCAGCGTCGACTGCAAGCCAATCAATAGCACTGGAGAACAAGCGATCTATTGCAACAGTCGCGACAGTAGATGCATTATCATTGATCACCCCATATGATGAAGTGAGATTAAGCCAGCGAAATAGACCGGGTATCTTGTGCCCGTGCGCTGGAAAGTAGACGCCATATACCGGCACATGTACCAGCAACCCCATAATCAGGGCATGGAAGCGTGACGCAATCAATGCATCAACATCGGATAACGCGCTCAGGTAGTCTGAAATCGACTCAGGAATAACCACCTGCAAGCGAGTGGAATAGTCACTCCCTTGCATTCCTTCAAGCAAATGCTCTGCAAGCTTCAAGTCCGCTTCTGTTTGCACAAAAAGCCTGACTTGACCTGAGGGCCTCTTGCTTATGAATGCGTGCACGGTCGCTCGCAAAAACTCTAGGGCCAGGCCTGTGCTCGCGACTGCTTGCTCAGATTCTTGAACCTTAATACGCTGGTTTTTTGGCAGTCTTATGCCCCAGTCTTCAGCGCGCATAACCAAACCCAGCACAGCCAGATCGCAACTTGTCTTTTCTCTTATTTTTGCGGGGCTTATGAAGAACGCCGGATCAGGTAATTGTATGGGCTCTACACTGAATTCTTGGCGTAGAAAATCTGCTGACTCCATTTCCCGAACTGCATAGCCATCAACAATATTAAGCAGTGCCGCAATCCAATTCTTGGCGACCTCTGTTTCATACGGCCCAAATGTGGACGGAAACAGCAAACAGCGCTTACCAGCAGTTTTAGCAGCCAACGCTGGCAACGTTCGCCAATACAGCGAACGAATATTGGTGTTGTCCTCGTAGGCAAACAGGTGCTCACCTGAGGCCAGAATAATCAAATCGCTATCTGCAACACCACAGTCAACCAAGAACTGAACCGGACGTGATATATAATTCAAGGCATGATGAAAGCTGGTGCGATATATGATCCAGGACGATTCTCCAACACAGGCTGTTTCAGTCTGTGCGTGAACATATGCGGGCCCATCCTCCACATGCAAGGCTATGAACGTAACTTCAGCACACGGATAGGCCTTTTTTAAGGCCAGCAATTCCCCGGCATTTATTGCAAGATCACCCAGATTACTAGCGACATGACCATAAAAAATAGCAATTTTATTTATATTTTCTCTCTTTTTGCTGTCCATTGTTTCGCCTTGCCTCAACCTTGCGTTACCAGTTTCTTGCTCCAGACTCCCCTGGTGTCGATCAAAACCTGGCCTGGACGCAATTCTGGTGCGAAACCTTTGAACTCGACATGATCGACAAGCAAAACAATGATATCTGCCGCGAGTCCTGCATCAATATCAACCAGTTGCAACTTGCCATCTGCGTCCACATTGCTCACTGCCCTTACATTAGGCTCTACAACCAGCACTTGGCCTTTATGTTTTGCGCCAATATCCAGGGCTATCATCAGCGCCGGGCTCTCTCGCAAATCATCAATATCCGGTTTGAATGCCAGGCCAAAACAGGCGATAGCTACATCAGCGACAGTACTGCCGGGATGCGCATTGAGAAACTTGCCAACCGCCTCATCTACCTTATCCAGCACCCACTCAGGCTTGGCATCATTCACTTCGCGAGCCGTACGGATCAGGCGCGCCTGCTCCGGTGTTTTGCTGACAATAAACCAGGGGTCCACCGCGATGCAGTGCCCGCCTACGCCGGGTCCGGGCTGGAGAATACTGACCCGTGGGTGGCGGTTGGCCAGCGCAATCAGCTCCCACACACTGATATCCAGTTTGTCGCAGATCATCGACAGCTCATTGGCAAAGGCGATATTGACATCACGAAAGCTGTTTTCGGTGAGTTTGGCCATCTCGGCAGTTCGCGCATTGGTTACAACACACTCGCCTTCCACAAAGGTTTTGTAGAGTGCACAGGCCGCTGCCGAGCATTTGCCTGTCATGCCGCCAATCACTCGATCGTTCTGTACCAGTTCACGCAGGACATGACCGGGTAATACGCGCTCAGGGCAGTGGGCTATGCGTATGTCCGAGGCTTCACCATGGCTTTGCGGAAAGCTCAGATCCGGGCGCGCTTCAGCCAGCCAGGCGGCCATCTGTTCTGTTGCGCCAACCGGCGAGGTGGATTCAAGAATTACCAGGTTGCCTTTCTGCAACACGCCAGCAATGGCCTTGCTGGCAGCTTCGATATAACTCAGATCGGGCTCATGGTCATTGCCCTTGAAGGGCGTGGGCACTGCAATCAAGAATGCATCGGCAGGTTCTGGAACGGTGGTAGCCCGGAGGTAGCCTTCCGTCACCGCGGCATGTACCAGCATGTCCAGATCAGGTTCAACAATATGGATCTCGCCACGATTGATGGTATCCACCGCATGCTGGTTGACATCGACACCGATGACATTGAGTTTACGCGAAGCGAAGACAGCCGCAGTCGGCAGGCCGATGTATCCCAGGCCCACAACGGAAACTTTATTGAATTGCATACTTACTTCTTCTTGAACTGAGCGAGTGATTCGAGAATGCGTTGGCAAGCTTGGCCATCGCCATAAGGGTTGTGCGCCACACTCATCTGCCGATAGGCGTCGACATCGGTTATCAGTGTAGTAATGGCCGAGGTGATGCTCTGTACATCGGTGCCGACCAGTTTGACCGTACCAGCGGCAACCGCCTCTGGCCGTTCGGTGGTGTCACGCATGACCAGTACCGGTTTACCTAACGAGGGCGCTTCTTCCTGGATCCCCCCGGAATCGGTAAGAATCAGGTAGGCCTGGCTCATCAGGTATACGAACGGCAGGTAATCCTGCGGTTCAATCAGATGCACGTTGGCGATACCCGCCAACAGCCGCTGGACGGGTTCGCGCACATTGGGATTCAGGTGCACGGGGTAAACAATATCCACATCAGGGAAATGCTGCGCGGTTTCTACCAGTGCCTGGCAGATGCGCTCAAAACCACCCCCAAAGCTTTCGCGCCGGTGGCCCGTAACCAGAATCAGCTTGCGCTCTGGTGCAATAAAGGCAAAGCGCTCAGCCAACTCTCTACGCAGTTCAGATTCGTGCTGCAACTTGTCTACAACCTGCAGCAGTGCATCGATCACCGTATTACCGGTTACCACTACGTCTTCGGGACTGATCCCTTCGTGCAGAAGGTTGTTGCGAGAGGTCTCGGTGGGCGCGAAATGCACAGCGGCCAGGGCGCTGGTCAACTTGCGGTTCCCTTCCTCGGGCCAGGGAGAGTAAATATTTCCGGTACGCAACCCGGCCTCAACATGAGCAACCGGAATTTGCTGGTAGTAAGCCGCGATGCTAGCCGCGAAGGTAGTGGCGGTATCACCATGAACCAACACTACATCCGGCTTAAAACTCATCAGCACTTCGCGCAGATTGAGCAGGATTGCACTGGTGACATCGGTCAGGTCCTGACCCGCCTTCATGATGTTGAGATCGAACTCGGGAACCAGATCGAATAGATCAAGCACCTGATCAAGCATTTGTCGATGCTGGCCTGTTACACAGACTTTTGCATCAAATCTCATATCGGCCTGCAGGGCCAGGGCCAGGGGCGCCATTTTGATCGCCTCTGGACGAGTACCAAATACGCAGAGTGTTCTTATAGTCATTTAAACCACACAGCACAGGGTGAAATTTATAAAACAGCGTGAGTCGTACCGCGCAATCATTCAGACCCCGCTATCAGCAACTCTCCTTTCCTCTCCTCCTGGGAATATCGTGCAAGCAACGCTTGCTGCAGCATCTGTTTGGCTTTTGGATCGCCATGCACAATTCTTATTTCTGATGGCCAATGTTTCATCCGGGTAACAAAGCCTATCAATCCTTTCTGATCCGCATGGGCCGAGTAACCACCCAATGTGTGCACCTGCACCCGAATGGGATAGCGCTGCCCTTCCAGTTCCACATAGCCCCCATGGGGAGCAAAACGCTGAATCTGTCGTCCAATCGTGCCTTCAGCCTGGTACCCCACGAAGAGAACATCGTGGCGCTCATCGCCGAGCATAGCCTTGAGGTAATTGACAATACGCCCACTGGTGCACATTCCGTTACCGGCAATTACAACGGCCGGCTGAGCGGTCTGTGCCAGGCGGTTGACCATGGCCAGGTGGGCCTGGTGGCTGTCGACGGTCAGCAGGTTGCGAAATGCCAGGGGGTTGCGCCCCTTTTTAAGGCGCGACAGGGCTTCGGCATCCCAGAACTCGTCAAGTTCCCGATAAACCTGGGTAAAGCGACTGGCCAGAGGGGAGTCGAGGATGATGGGGAGATTGGACCAGTCGAGTTGGCTGCGTGTTTGCGAGCCTCCCCTCTCCCCAACCCTCGGCTCGGGCATCCTGCTTCGCTCTACCTCCTGCATCCCTGCAGTCGTCTCCCCTAAGGGGCGAGGGGGCCGGTTCGCGGTGTTTTTGCGGTGGATGATGTCTTCCAGTTCGTAGAGCAGTTCCTGGGTGCGGCCGATGCTGAAGGCCGGGATCAGTACCGTGCCCTGGTTGCTCAGGGCATGCTCCAGCACCTTTTCCAGACGCTGGCGGCGGGTACGGCGGTTTTCATGCAAGCGGTCGCCGTAGGTGCTTTCGATCACCAGTACATCGGCTTTGTGAGGCGCTTTGGGCGCGGGCAGGATGGGCGCATGGGGCGCCCCCAGGTCACCGGAGAAGACGATACGCTTTTCCAGCCCTGTTTCTGGGTAGTGCAGGTCTATCTCGACATAGGCCGAACCGAGGATATGGCCCGCGCGCTGCAGACGAATGCGGGCGCGCAGCGCCAGGGTATCGATCAGGGTGAACCATTGCTTGTAGGGCAAGGCGATGATGCGCGGTTCGATCAGTTTGAGGTAGCGCTCCACCTGTTGCTGATCGCGGCTAAAGCCCAGTTTGAAGGCATCCTCCAGGACTATCGGCAGCAATTTGGCCGAGGGCTCGCTGCAGATGATCGGCCCTTTGAAGCCGGCTGCCAGCAGGTAGGGAATGCGCCCAACATGGTCAATGTGTACGTGGGTAGCCACGAGGGCCTTGATTCCATCCAGGGCGAAATCTATGGCCAGTTGCTGGGCACCTGCCCTGCCCTCTGGCGAGGTTTCTGCCCCCTGGAACAGGCCACAATCGATCAGCAGGCTGTTTTCGGCATCCATCTGCAATTGATGGCAAGAGCCGGTGACGCCTGAAACGGCGCCATGGTGAAGAATACGAGGGAAGATCATCGGCTAATCCATTAACACTGAGTGAATGCGTCCATGTCCGAACGCCATACCGCAGAAAACCACATGCTGCACACAAGCTGGCAGCTGGAGACGCGGCAGTATGCCACGATAGAAATGTGAAGTCAGTCATATGCGCCTAAAAAACGGCGCGGGAAAAATGACGAAGCCCAGAAACACAAAAGCCGCTCTCAGGCGGCTTTGGCTTGGTCACTCATCCTCATTGACCCGATCACGCAGTTCCTTGCCCGGTTTGAAATGCGGCACGAACTTGCCGTCGAGGCTGACGGACTGCCCGGTCTTGGGATTGCGACCTATGCGTGGCGCACGGTAGTGCAATGAGAAGCTGCCAAAGCCTCGAATTTCGATGCGATCGCCGGTGGCCAGGGCCTGGGACATTTGTTCAAGCATGGTCTTGATGGCCAACTCGACATCTTTGTTGGACAGTTGCCCCTGATGGCTGACGATGCGTTCGATCAACTCCGACTTGGTCATGGTTTTCCCTTCTTTTTCAAGCGGCTAGATCACTAGGTGAATCGGTTTTAGCATGTTGCGAAGGGAATGAACAGCCTGTTGAGTGGCGACTGCGCAGTCGGCAAAGCTGAGAAACGTCAGGGCGAGCTTCAATACAGTGAGTGAATCACGCCCTTCGCTGGGATCGCCAGCAAGCTGGCTCCTACAGGAGGCAGGTTGGCGGTGGCAGGATTTGTGGGCGGGCCTTGGAGTGCGTTGTTGACGTATGCCCCCTCCCCAACCCTCCCCCGCAAGCGGGAGAGGGGGCTTAAGCGGGGACAGTTCCGGGTTTTGCACCATGGCGGCAAGAATCAGCTTGCTGGCGATCCCGCAGAGCAAAAGCATTGCCGGGACGCCGGACCACAGCAAGCTGGCTCCTACAGCGAGCAGGTTAAGGGGGCAGGGTTTGTGGGCGAACCGGGACATTGCCTTGCCGCTGTTGCCTGCCCCCTCCCCAGCCCTCCCCCGCAAGCGGGAGAGGGAGCTTGACCGGGGGCAGCTCCAGGTTTTTCACCACGACCGTAAAGGTCAGTTTGCTGGCGATCCCGCAGAGCAAAAGCATTGCCGGGACGCCGGACCGCAGCAAGCTGGCTCCTACAGCGGGCAGGTTTGAGAATGCAGGGTTTGTGGGCGTACCGGGACATTGCGTGCCGCTTATGTCTGCCTCATGAATTGAGTCTTGCGGCCAGTCGCGCCATCAAGTCCATGCGCTCATGGAAGATTGCGACCACCAATGCAGGTGCATGATCGCGCAACAGGCAAAATATGTAGTGATGCTCACAACGCGCCATTCGCAGCGCTGGATAGAGCGCGCTCATGTCAGTGAAAGCGCCTTGACCGGCCGCAAGGCGAGCAATGCTCTGTCCAGCCTGGCGATGTAACGGCGCACCTGCGCATCGCCCCATTGCTTGCGCGTGTAACGGATGATGCCGCGCAAATCGGTTTCCGCCGCATCCGAAAGAACATAGTTGATCAACCGCGGGAGCCTTCGGCCAGTTCCTCATTGAGTATTTCACCGACACTCTTGGCCGACACTTTCCCCGCCAACCCTTGGTTGATGCGCTCACTCAGCAGGACTTTCAACTCCTGCCATGCCTGGTCGGCATCCGAGTCGCCAGGAAATAGACGTTCAAGTACGTATTGCTTGATCGTTTTGCCCTGCATGGCGGCCAGCGCCTTGAGGCTTTGGTGCTGCTGGTCAGTAATGTCGATGGTCAGTCGGCTCATGCTGCATAACTCCATAGATACCCACAAACCCACATTAACAAATATGCAAAACCGCAACGACCACACCTGCAGCCTGGTCACACGCACATCGAACTGCTACATCGCAGCGTGGTGGGCATATCGTGGAATTGCACTGTGATGCCCCTCCCCAGCCCTCCCCCGCAAGCGGGAGAGGGGGGGCAGTTCCGGTTTTTGCACCATGGAGGCAAGAATCAGCTTGCTGGCGATCCCGGCAGGGCAAAGCATCGCCGGTACGCCGGACCGCAGCAAGCTGGCGCGTACAAGGACGGGCTTCAGGCTGCATGATTGGTGGTTGTATCGTGGCGTTGGGCTGCCACGCCTACCCCACTCAGGTTGCGCGAAGGGAGCTATTGACGTTGTGCTAGCCAGTAACGGCTGGATGACTGCGCGCCTAGTATTACGGCCTGTAGGAGCCAGCTTGCTGGCGATTCATATTTACAATCGCCAGCAAGCTGGCTCCTACACAAAGCACGTTTTATCGCTGCTTATGGCTGAAATCAGCTGGTCAGTACCCGGGTCAGCACGGCTTTGACCTTGCCCATGCCGGCCTCCAGCACCCGCTCGATTTCAGCCATGGTGATGGCCTTGTCGGATTTGCCAGCGGCCGGGTTCACCACCAGAGCCAGGCAGGCGTATGGCAGCGCCAGTTCGCGAGCCAGAACCGCTTCCGGCATGCCGGTCATGCCGACGATATCGCAACCATCGCGCTCCAGGCGGGCGATTTCAGCCACGGTTTCCAGGCGCGGGCCCTGGGTGCAGCCGTAGACCCCACGCTCGGCGAATTCGGCGCCGGCAGCGCGCAGAGCATCGAGCAGCTTGATGCGCAAAGCCAGGTCGTAGGGCTGGCTGAAATCGACATGGGTCACATGCTCAAGCTCGCCCTCATAGAAGGTGTGGTCGCGGCCAGAGGTGTAGTCGATGATCTGGTGCGGCACACAGAAACGCCCGGTAGCCATGGACGCATGAATCCCCCCCACGGCATTGACCGCGACAATGGCCGTAGCCCCCGCCTCGCGCAGTGCCCAGAGATTGGCCCGGTAGTTGACCTGGTGCGGTGGAATGCGATGCGGATGGCCATGGCGGGCGAGGAACAATACCTCATGCCCGGCGTACTCACCCTTGAGAATCGGCGCCGAAGGCGCGCCATAGGGTGTATCCAACTGCAACACGTCGGTAATGGTCAAACCATCCAACTGGGTCAGGCCCGTACCACCGATAATGGCGTAGACAGTCATGCACTCTTCCTTAATCTATCAATTGCGCTGCACGCAAGGCGCCCATCGCCTCCTGCCAACGCGGGTTTTGCCGATACTCAACGCCGGGAAAGGCCTGTCTGCGCATACGCTTCAGACCTTGCGGCACGTCCACCTTCAGGCGCTGCAGAGCGCTCAGGGCCAGCTCTGCCGCACCACGATCATTGCACACCAGGCCCATATCACAGCCCGCTCTCAGGGCCGCCTCGATACGACAGGCCGCATCACCCACCACATGGGCCCCGGCCATGGACAGATCATCACTGAAGATCACGCCCTTGAAGGCCAACTCGCCCCGCAGGATGTCCTGCAGCCAGCGCCTGGAAAACCCAGCCGGCTGGCTATCTATCTGAGGGTAGATCACATGGGCCGGCATGACGGCGGCCAATTGCTGGCTGAGCCGGGCAAAAGGCTGCAGATCCACGGCCCGGATCTGTTCCAGGCTGCGCTCATCCACCGGGATGGCCACATGGGAGTCGGCCTCGGCCCAGCCATGGCCGGGGAAATGCTTGCCCGTGGCGGCCATGCCGGCAGCCCGCATGCCACGGATAAAGGCACCGGCCAGTTGCGTGGCGCGCTGCGGGTCACCTTCGAAGGCACGGCTGCCAACCACGGCGCTGCGCTGGTGGTCCAGATCCAGCACAGGGGCAAAACTCAGGTCCAACCCCACCGCCAGCACTTCGGTGGCCATCAACCAACCGCACTGTTCGGCCAAGGCCTCGGCATTGGGGTTGTCGGCAATGGCGCGCATGGCCGGCAAACGGACAAAACCCTGGCGCAGACGTTGTACCCGCCCGCCTTCCTGGTCCACCGCCAACAGCACGTCGGGGCGCACGGCCCGAATACTGGCAGCCAGCTCGCGCACCTGGCGCGGACACTCGATATTGCGGGCAAACAGAATCAGGCCAGCCACTTCGGGCTGACGCAGGATCTGTCGATCCTCCGCAGTCAGCCAGGTGCCGGCGATATCCAGCATCAATGAACCTTGCATGCGTGCAGCCACAGTCATTCCTTAACGCCTAAACAAGAGGTGCATCCGCCCACTGCGGGCAGGCTGCCTCATCAATAAATACGGCACAGTGCACAGGCACCCTGGCAAAGAGCTCCAGCAGGTCATGATTGCGCAGCCGGATGCAGCCATGGGAGCGCGGCACACCCATGGGTTCGCAGTCGGGGGTGCCATGCAGATAGATATAACGGCGAAAGGTATCGACCGCCCCAAGGCGATTGCGCCCAGGTTCGCACCCACTGAGCCAGAGAATGCGGGTCAGGATCCAGTCACGGCCGGGGAATTGCTCATGCAGCTGTGCCGACCACACCTCCCCGGTCCAGCGCCGCCCACGCAGCACGGCCCCCAGGGGTAACCCCTCGCCAATCTTGGCGCGCACCTGATGCCGACCACGGGGCGTACAACCGGAGCCATTGCGCTCACCAGGGCCATTGAGTGCAGTGGAAACCGCCAAGCGCAGACGCAGCTGCCCAGCGGTAAAGCCATACAGGCATTGATCGGCGAGAGAGATATGCAGGAGATCGAGGGGCGTCATGGTGGGCTAGCTTAGCGGATAGCTTACGCCGCGCCCACCCGCCTATTTGTCAAACCTTGCCAGGTGCAGCAGCAGGCTTGATACGGGGTTTGAGCTGGGCGCTGATCAATGCCTCATCGGTCAGGCCAGTGTCCGAACGCATGCCCGCGGCGAGAAAGGGCACCATCAGACGCATCACCTGCTCGATCGACGTATTGACCCCGAAATCGGTCTCGGCCATGGCGCGCAGCGCCTTGATACCGGACATGCTGAAGGCCGCCGCCCCCAACATGAAGTGCACACGCCAGAACAGTTCAAGCGGCGGGATACGCGGGGCAGACTCGTTCACCAGCAGCATATAGCGGCGGAACACCTTGCCGTAGACTTCTTCCAGATACTTGCGCAGGTGGCCCTGGCTCTGGCTGAAGGCCAGCCCCAGCAGGCGCATGAAGATGGACAGGTCATTGCCACTGCGCGGCTTGACCGCCAGGGCCAGTTCAACCAGAAGTTCGAGCAGTTCTTCCAGGCTCAGCTTGGTGTCCGGCTTGGCCAGGCGTCGATCCAGTTCACGCTCCAGGTTGACGCAAAAGGGCCCGAGAAAGCGCGAGAAGACCGCCTGTATCAGGGCCTTCTTCGAACCAAAATGGTAGTTCACCGCTGCCAGATTGACGCCAGCCTTGCTGGTGATCAAACGCAGGGAGGTTTCAGCAAAACCTTTCTCAGCAAACAACTGCTCTGCTGCATCGAGAATGCGTTCAACGGTTTCCGACTGGGCCATGACTCTTTTCATCTGAACAAACACTTGTTTGAAACATACGTTTCAGCCGCCCGCCTTGTCAAGTCGGGCAAACCACCTTGTGGCCGATCGGTCACGGACCAGGCACCGAGCGCATGCTCCAGTACTAGACGAACCCTGCCTGATGCAGGTTACAGGCAATGGCCAGAGTAGCCTTCAGTACAGATCACAAAGGAAAGATTGCCAAGCACCGATCACTGTATATAATCCCAGTCACTGTACAAAAAAACAGAGCCGACCATGCTGAAACTGACGCCACGCCAAGCCGAAATCCTCGCCTTTATCAAAGAGTGCCTGGAAGACCACGGTTACCCACCGACCCGTGCTGAAATCGCGCAGAAGCTCGGTTTCAAGTCGCCCAATGCCGCCGAAGAACACCTCAAGGCCCTGGCGCGCAAGGGCGCCATCGAGATGACCCCAGGCGCCTCGCGGGGCATTCGCATACCCGGTTTCGAGCCCAACGCCGAGGAGGACCAGGGTCTGCCGGTGATTGGTCGAGTTGCCGCCGGTGCGCCCATCCTGGCCCAGCAGAACATCGAGGATGCCTGCCATATCAACCCGGACTTCTTCCGCCCCAAGGCTGATTACCTGCTGCGGGTACGCGGCATGAGCATGAAGGACATCGGCATTTTCGACGGCGACCTGCTGGCCGTGCACACCACCCGCGAAGCGCGCAATGGCCAGGTGGTGGTGGCACGCATTGATGACGAGGTCACGGTCAAGCGCTTCAAGCGCGAAGGCAACAAGGTCTGGCTGATTGCCGAGAACCCCGAGTTCGACCCTATCGAGGTCAATCTCGAAGAACAGGACCTGGTTATCGAAGGTTTGAGCGTCGGCGTGATCCGCCGCTAGTGGAGGCTCCATGCAGTTCCCGCAAACACTGAGTCGCACGCAATTACCGCTGTTCGAAGCCTTTGTCGCCTCGACCCTGGCGCCGACATTGGCCGAGTCCGCTCCTGCCATCTGGCCGCAAGGCACGGCGCAACAGACAATGGCCGAGGCCTGCGAGCCCACCCCGGCTGCAGGTGAGACGCGGGCATTCAGCGAGATTTCACTACGCGGCGCTGCGGGAAACTGCCTCAATCTGCTCGCCCCCATCCTGCGTGAGCTCAGCGAAACGCCAGACAACCGCTGGCTGACCCTGATTGCACCGCCCAGCAGCCTGACCCAGAACTGGCTACGCGAGGCCGGCCTCAACCGCGAGCGCATTCTGCTGCTGCAACCACGGGGTACGCAAAGCCCGCTGCAACTGGCACAACATGCACTGGAGCTGGGCCGCAGCCACACGGTGGTCAGCTGGCTCCACCCTCTGGAGGGCAAGGCTCGCCAGCAACTGGAGCAGGCGGCGCTACAGGGGCAGGCACAAAGCCTGAATATCAGCCTGGGATAAGGCTCTCTCGGCCTGCCTCAGGAAAGGCTTATCGCCGCAGGACGATGCACATCACCAGAGGCCTCCCAGGTGCGCACGGCGCACCCTACAAGCTAGTGCTCTGTATTAATGCAGAACCCGCGGGCCTTCGTCGTGCTGGAAGTTGTTTTCCGCCAGATGACCGGCCATCTGCACACCCACGTTGAACATGGCCTTGGCCACTTCGACATGCTGCCCTTGCAGAAACGCCTTGGCTTCGGCAGAAAAATCCAGCACCACCAGGGCCTCTTCATCCTCGCCACGGCGCAGGGCGATACGCCCGTCAGGCAGTTCGACAATTTCCAGAAAGGATGTAGGCATAGGCTGGGCTCTCCACGAAAGGCGGGCATTGTAGCAGCCGAGGCCGGCCTGCCCCAGCGCTCCGTCGGATGGCCGCCAGTTTCACTGCACCGAGAGTGAACTCGATCTGTAGGGTCCGCCGTGCGCACCGGTATTGCGCAGCCAAACTTGGTGCGCACAGCACACCCTACCTGTAGCCTTCCCTGCAAGCCTGCCCTTGCCCTTTATTCAACGCATGCTTGGAGGGCCTTACAGCTACCACTCGCTCAGGGTTTCGCGAAAGCGCCGGGCCAGGGACTTGAGCGCTTGGCGCCAGTCTTCCAGGGTTTGACGAGAGAGCGGCGGTTCGTCGACCACATCCAGAGAAACGGCACTGATCAGGGCCGGGTCAGCCTTGGCGCTGCGCCCTTCCTGGGGCGGGCGGTGCAGTTCGGTATAAGCCTTGAGCAGTTGTGCCAGCCAGCTGCCTTCAGACTGCGCCAATTCAACCAGTTCGCCCAGTTCCTGACTCGGGGCCGCTGCCAGAATCTCAGCCCGCAGATAGTGCTCGGCCCGGGGCGCAGCGCTGTCCGGCAGACGGTAGTAACCGGCGATCTCATGGCACAACCCGAGCAAAGCGCCATACAGGTGAAACAGCGCCGCCTCGCGTTCGGCCTGGATCAGGGCCAGGGCGTTCATCGCCTGCCCCTCCTCGGCCCTGGCCCAGGACTCCAGGGCGAGACCCGCATAGAACAGCTTCTGATTGGTGCGGGTGTAACGTTCGTTGGCCATATTTGTACCCTCCACTGCGAGGCCTCTCCGAGCACTATAACTGCGCCTGGAGGCAGAGGTGCGCACGGCGCACCCCAGGATAGGATCAGCGCTTGTCCTCGACCTTCCACTTGCCGCCGTCAAAGAAGGCGCGCCAGCCGCTGGGCTTGCCGTCGACTTCGCTCTGCACGTACTGCTCCTTGGTCTTGCGGCTGTAACGGATCACCGCGGGGCGGCCATCCGGATCCTTGGCCGGCGCTTCGAGCAGGAAGTGGTACTTGGGATCGATCTCGCTCTTGTGCGGAATCAGCTCCAGCACCAGGGGCGCACGGGTCTCGCGGTTTTTCGGGAAGCCGCTGGCGGCCAGGAACAGGCCGGAAGCGCCATCACGCAGTACATAGGTGTCATTGACCTTCTCGCACTTGAGCTCGGGCATCTTCACCGGGTCCATCTTCGGTGGCGCGGCTTCACCGCTCTTGAGCAGCTTGCGGGTGTTCTTGCACTCGCTGTTGGTGCAGCCGAAGAACTTGCCGAAGCGGCCGGTCTTGAGCTGCATCTGGCTGCCGCACTTGTCGCACTCCAGGCTCGGGCCCTCGTAACCCTTGATGCGGTACTGACCCTGCTCCACCTCATAGCCGGAACAGTCCGGGTTGTTGCCGCAGATATGCAGCTTGCGGGTCTCGTCCAGCAGGTAGGCATCCATGGCGGTGCCGCACTTCTGGCAGCGATGCTTGCCCAGCAGCACGCGGGATTCGGACTCGCCCTCATCGTCGGCGGCAATTTCATCGCCCGGCACCAGGTTCATGGTGGCCTTGCAGCGCTCTTTCGGCGGCAACGCATAACCGGAACAGCCCAGGAACACGCCGGTGGAGGCGGTACGAATGGTCATCGGCCGACCACATTCGCGGCACGGAATATCGGTCAGGGTCGGCTGGTTGGCACGCATGCCGCCCTCGCCCGCCTCGGCCACTTCGAGCTTCTTCTTGAAGTCGCCATAGAACTCGTCGAGCAGGTGCTTCCACTCGCGCTCGCCCTGGGCCACGTCATCCAGATGCTCTTCCATGCCGGCGGTAAAACCGTAGTCCATCAGGTTGGAGAAGCTCTCACCCAGGCGCTCGGTGACGATGTCGCCCATCTTCTCCGAGTAGAAGCGGCGGTTATGCAGGGTCACATAGCCACGCTCCTGAATGGTGGAAATGATCGCCGCATAGGTCGAGGGGCGGCCGATGCCGCGTTTTTCCATTTCCTTGACCAGGCTGGCTTCGGAATAGCGTGCCGGCGGCTTGGTAAAGTGCTGGCTGGGGTCGAGCTTGACCAGCTTGAGGGTCTCGCCCTGGCTCATCTCCGGCAGCACATCGTCATCGCCCGGCTTGCTCAGTTGCGGCAGCACACGGGTATAACCATCGAACTTGAGGATACGCCCCTTGGCGCGCAGCTCGAACTGTGCAGCGGTCACCGTAACGGTGGTGGACAGGTACTCGGCCGGCGGCATCTGGCAGGCCACGAACTGACGCCAGATCAGGTCGTACAGGCGCTCGGCATCGCGCTCCATGCCCGACAGCTGAGTCGGCTTGAGGTTGACGTCGGACGGGCGGATCGCCTCGTGCGCCTCCTGGGCCCCTTCCTTGCTGCTGTAGGCAATGGGGTTGGCCGGCAGGTACTTCTTGCCGAACTCGCCCTCGATAAAGTCGCGCACCATGCTCACGGCATCGGCCGAGAGGTTGGTCGAGTCGGTACGCATATAGGTGATGTAGCCGGCTTCATACAAGCGCTGGGCCATCATCATGGTCTTCTTCACCCCGAAACCCAGGCGATTGCTCGCCGCCTGCTGCAGGGTGGAGGTGATAAAGGGCGCGGACGCTTTGCTGCTGGTCGGCTTGTCCTCGCGCTTGGCGATGCTGTAGCTGGCTTGCTTGAGCGTAGCCAGGGCCGCCATGGCCTGGGCTTCGTTCAGCGGCTTGAAGGCGGCGCCGTTCTCGCGGGCCACTTCGAAACGCACATTGGCGCCCTTGGCGGTGCCGAGATCAGCGTGCACTTCCCAGTACTCTTCCGGGACGAAGGCGCGGATTTCTTTCTCGCGCTCCACCACCAGCTTTACCGCTACTGACTGCACGCGGCCGGCGGACAGGCCGCGGGCGATCTTGGCCCACAGCAGCGGCGAGACCATATAGCCCACCACGCGGTCGAGAAAACGCCGCGCCTGCTGGGCATTGACCCGGTTGATATCCAGCTCGCCGGGCTTGGAGAAGGCTTCCTGGATGGCCTTCTTGGTGATTTCGTTGAACACCACGCGCTTGTAGCGGCTGTCATCGCCGCCGATGGATTCGCGCAGGTGCCAGGCAATGGCTTCCCCCTCGCGATCCAAGTCGGTTGCGAGATAGATGGTGTCGGCATCCTTGGCCAGGCGGCGCAGTTCCTCGACCACCTTTTCCTTGCCCGGAAGGATCTCGTACTTGGCCTTCCAGCCATGCTCGGGATCAACCCCCATACGGGCAAACAGCTGACGCTTGGCCTTTTCCTTGGGCGACAGGGCCGGCGCCTCACCTGCAGCAGCCTTGCCGCGCTTGGCCGGCTCCTTGGCCGTGCTCGCCGAACCGCTGGTAGGCAGGTCACGGATATGGCCGATGCTCGACTTCACCACGTACTCGTTGCCCAAGTACTTGTTGATGGTCTTGGCCTTGGCCGGGGATTCCACGATGACCAGCGATTTGCCCATGGATTGGAAAATTCCTGAAATTCGATGAAAAAAAACGGAAAGCACAGCTGAAGCCAGCTAGCGCGGCACCGCTATATATAGTGGTGGTCAAGTCGAGGTCAAGCGCGCTGCGCCTGTACGCCAACCTAAGGCTTGGTAAAAAGTGCAGGTTCTGCCTGGATCAAAGCAAAGCGCGGAACCCGCTCGCCGTCCACTTCGACACTTTCGCAAAACATCTCAAGGGGCCGAATCCACAGGCCGTACTCACCGTAGAGCGCCTGGTAGACCACCATTTCCTGCTCGTTCTCCGAATGCCGTGCCACGCCGATCACGCGGTATTCAGGCCCCTTGTAGTGGCGGTAAAGGCCGGGTTGCAGCTGCATGACAGGCTCCTTGAAAACTGTTTGGCAAAAATGCAAAACCGGGGCACTGGGCCCCGGTTTTTCCATCCTCTGACGCGAGTAGAGCTTAGACGCGTTCGAAGACGGTGGTGATGCCTTGGCCGAGACCAACGCACATGGTGGACACCCCGAAGGTGCCGCCATTCTGCTTCATCACGTTGAGCAGGGTACCGGAGATACGGGCACCGGAACAACCGAAGGGGTGGCCCAGGGCGATCGCGCCGCCGTGCAGGTTGACCTTCTCTTCCATCTTGTCGAGCAGTTTCAGGTCCTTCAGCACAGGCAGGGCCTGGGCGGCGAAGGCTTCGTTGAGCTCGATAAAGTCGATGTCAGCCATGGTCAGACCGGCACGCTTGAGCGCCTTCTGAGTGGACGGCACCGGACCGTAACCCATGATCGCCGGATCCACACCGGCCACCGCCATGGCGCGAACCACGGCCATCGGCTGGATGCCCAGGTCCTGAGCACGCTGGGCGCTCATCACGATCATGCAGGAAGCGCCGTCGGTGATCTGCGAGGAAGTACCTGCAGTTACGGTGCCGCCTTTCGGGTTGAACGCCGGCTTCAGGGCCGCCAGGCTTTCCAGGGTGGTTTCCGGACGAATGGTTTCGTCGAAGTCGAAGACCTTCAGGAAGCCGTTCTCGTCGTAGCCTTGCATCGGGATGATTTCATCCTTGAACTTGCCTTCGACGGTGGCCTTGTGCGCCAGACGGTGCGAACGCTCACCGAAGGCATCCTGCTGCTCGCGGCTGATGCCATGCATCTTGCCGAGCATTTCTGCAGTCAGACCCATCATGCCCGAGGCCTTGGCCGCGTACAGGGACAGGTGCGGGTTCGGATCGACGCCGTGCATCATGCCGACATGGCCCATGTGCTCCACGCCACCAACCACGAACACGTCGCCGTTGCCGGTCTGGATCGCCTGCACGGCAGTGTGCAGGGCGCTCATGGAGGAACCGCACAGACGGCTGACGGTCTGGCCGGCACTGGTGTGCGGGATCTGGGTCATCAGCGACGCCATACGGGCGATGTTCCAGCCCTGCTCCAGGGTCTGGTTGACGCAGCCCCAGATCACGTCTTCGACTTCGGCCGGGTCCAGCTTGGTGTTGCGTGCCAGCACGCCGCTGATCAGGTGTGCCGACATGGTTTCGGCACGGGTGTTGCGGTGCATGCCGCCTTTGGAACGACCCATGGGGGTACGGCCGAAGTCGACGATCACTGCATCTCTAGGATTCAGGCTCATAAATTCACTCTCGCTCTAGTCTGTCCGCGATTAACCGAAAAACTTCTGGCCGTTGGCGGCCATTTCGCGAAGCTTGGCGGTCGGGTGGTACAGCGCGCCCAGATCGGCGTACTTGTCGGCCAGGGCTACGAATTCGGCTACACCGATGGCGTCGATGTAACGCAGTGCACCACCACGGAAGGGCGGGAAGCCGATACCGTAGATCAGGCCCATATCGGCCTCGGCTGCGGTGTCGACGATGCCGTCTTCCAGGCAACGTACAGTTTCCAGGCACAGCGGGATCATCATGAAGTTGATGATGTCTTCATCAGTCACTTCACGCTGCTCGACCACGATGGACTTGAGCAGTTCGTAAGCCTGAGGGTCCATGACCTTCTTCGGCTTGCCGCGCTTGTCCATTTCGTAGGCGTAGAAGCCCTTGCCGTTCTTCTGACCCAGGCGGTCGGCTTCGTACATCACGTCAACCGCGGTACGGCCTTCAACGGCCATGCGATCCGGGAAGCCTTCGGCCATTACGTCACGGCCATGGTGACCGGTGTCGATACCGACCACGTCGGACAGGTAGGCAGGGCCCATGGGCCAGCCGAACTTCTCCATGACCTTGTCGATACGCACGAAGTCCACACCGAAGCCCAGCAGCTTGGAGAAGCCACCGAAGTACGGGAACAGTACGCGGTTGACCAGGAAGCCCGGGCAATCGTTGACCACAACCGGGGTCTTGCCCATCTTCTTGGCATAGGCAACGGTGGTGGCCACGGCCACTTCGCTGGACTTCTCGCCACGGATGACCTCAACCAGCGGCATCATGTGCACCGGGTTGAAGAAGTGCATGCCGACGAAGTTTTCCGGACGCTTGAGGGCCTGGGCCAGCAGGCTGATGGAGATGGTCGAGGTGTTGGAGGCCAGGATGGCGTCTTCACGCACCACGCCTTCCACTTCGGCCAGCACGATCTGCTTGACCTTGGGGTTCTCGACCACGGCTTCGACCACGATATCGACGTTGCCGAAGTCACCGTAGGACATGGTCGGACGGATGGCGTTGAGGGCTTCGGCCATTTTCGCCGGAGTCATGCGACCCTTGGAAACACGGCTACCGAGCAGCTTGCTCGCCTCATTCAGACCCATCTGGATACCCTCTTCGCGGATATCCTTCATCAGGATCGGGGTGCCCTTGGAGGCCGACTGATAGGCGATACCGCCGCCCATGATGCCGGCGCCCAGTACGGCGGCCAGTTTCACGTCTTTGGCGATTTCGTCGTGGTGCTTGGCCTTCTTCTTCAGTTCCTGGTCATTCAGGAACAGACCGATCAGGCTCTCGGCAACCGAGGTCTTGGCCAGTTTGACGAAGCCGGCGGCCTCGACTTCCAGGGCCTTGTCGCGACCGAAGTTGGCGGCTTTCTGGATGGTCTTGATGGCTTCAACTGGGGCCGGGTAGTTCGGGCCGGCCTGGCCTGCCACGAAGCCCTTGGCGGTCTCGAAGCACATCATCTGCTCGATGGCGTTGAGCTTGAGCTTTTCCAGCTTGGGCTGACGCTTGGCCTTGTAGTCCAGCTCGCCGGAAATGGCGCGCTTGACAAGATCGAGAGCCGCGGCCTGCAGCTTGTCGGCGGCCACTACGGCGTCGACCGCACCCACTTTGAGGGCGTCGGCTGCCTTGTTTTCCTTGCCTGCGGCGATCCACTCGACGGCGTTATCGGTACCGATAACCCGCGGCAGACGCACGGTGCCGCCGAAGCCCGGGTAGATGCCCAGCTTGACTTCCGGCAGACCCACCTTGGCGCCTTCGGCCATGACGCGGTAATCCGCGGCCAGGCACATCTCAAAACCACCGCCCAGGGCGATGCCGTTGATGGCGACTACGGTCGGAACATTGAGGTCTTCAAAATCACTGAAGATCTTGTTGGCTTCGAGGTTGCCAGCCACCAGCTCTTCATCCGGCAACTTGAAGTTGTCGACGAACTCGGTGATGTCGGCGCCGACGATAAATACGTCCTTGCCACTGGTGACAATCACGCCCTTGATCGAACCGTCAGCCTTGATGGCGTCCACGGACTGACGCAGTTCGGTCAGGGTGAGACGGTTGAACTTGTTAACGGATTCACCCTTGAGGTCGAAATTCAATTCGACGATGCCGCTCTCAAGAGCCTTAACCGTGATGGCTTTACCTTCGTAAATCATCAACTGATCTCCACGGTATGGAAGCTGAACAGTACACATCGGAGCCAACCAGCGAGCCACCCCAACGGCTTTGCCGTCTCAGAGTAGCCCCAATCAGCCTGGCACACCCGCCGACGCGATAATCGGACTGTAAAGGCGCTGCCTTAAGAGACAAACGCTCAATTCATACGCCCGTTTGATTTGGGTGTGTGCACCTTCAAGGAAAAGCCCCGATTTGTCAATTAGCCTGTAGTGCCTGATTTGCAGCACAACATAATCGGCATGAACCTTTGTTGACACCGCCGCGCAAAGGTTGCGCCGTGGCACATGAGGCCGAAGGGCCGGCTACAAAAAATTACACTCGACCGACTCGCAAGGTGCAGGGTCTGATAGCGCGAACGCGCGATCATCTGCAGCAATAATCCGCCATTCACCAGGCTAATCACGGGCAACCGGCGCGCAGCCAAAACCTAGCAATATGTCTCCCCTGCAGGTAGAGTCGCGGCCATGCAAGCGCTCTAGCAGGCCATTGAAAAGCTACCTGCGTTGGCAGCCCTGCGTTGAAAACGAGCTCACTGCCGAAGGCTGAACGCGCCCTGGTGCAACCCCGAAGAAGTGAGCGAAGCGAATCAAGGCTTATGTACCACTCGTACACTCGCTTTCTCGATCGTTTTCGCCTTGCCCTGCCTGCCTCGTCTACACCTTTCAACGGCCTGCTTGACGGCTTGTACCGACAACAAAAACAAATAAGCCCATCCGGGCACACGGAGCTGTTTCATGTCGAGCCGCCTGCTTGTCATTACCTTGAGCACCCTTCTGGCTGTGGCCCTGCCCTTTGCCAGCCTCACCAGCCAGGCCGCAGAGCCGGCACAGGATCTGCTGCAACTGCATCAGCTGCGCCTGACCATGCAGAAAAGCCTGGGCGACTTCTATATGTTCAACAGCATGGAAGGCGATCAGCGCTATGCGCGCATGATCAACGAATCGCTGAGCCAGGCGCAGAACCATCTCAACGCCCTCGGCGAGATGCCAGGCGAAAGCTCCCAGGCCCTGCGCAGCCAGCTTGAGCAAAACTGGAATGCCTACCAGAAGGCCCTGCTGTCACTGACCGAAGCCCTCAAGAGCCAGGGCTATACCGACCTGCAGCCGGTCGCCGACCTGGCCGAAAGCAGCGAGCAACTGATGAGCCTGAGCCTGGAGCTCTATACCAAGCTGCAGCAGGAAAGCGGCTATAGCGTGCCGCCCCTGACCCAGCGCAGCCGCGAGCAGAGCCAGCTGATGCAGGCCATCGCCGTGGACTATGCCGCACGCAGCGCCTCGGTGGGTGCCACCTTTATCGGCGGCGAGGCCCGCCCCATCGAGGAACTGGTCAAGGAATTCGCCAGCAAGCTGACCGGCCTGGAACGCGCCCCGCAAAACAATGCGCAGTTGCGCCAGAGCTGGGACAGCGTCAACACCAAATGGCGCTATATTGAAAAGTCACTGATCAACTACAACGAAAACAGCGTGCCGTTTCTGGTGCACAAATACTCCGGCACCATTATCCAGGGCATTGAAGAGATTGCCGCGCAATACGCTGCCGCCACGCTCTAAACCACAGATCCGCCTTACCGGCCTGCCTGGCCGATTTCCAAGCCCAGCCAGCGTGCTGGGCTTTCTTTTGGCTATGTCCCAAGACCCTGT